>ENA-UPTF01000362-UPTF01000362.1-marine-metagenome-genome-assembly--contig:-NODE-362-length-32850-cov-3.124493_pt1 | contig 32850 bp, 29 predicted proteins | sample MGYA00238166_ERZ767019 | MGnify/ENA primary metagenome ERZ767019 (study PRJEB28930, sample SAMN06266391) | marine metagenome | isolation source: Sea water from 250 m depth | place: Atlantic Ocean | study... | reverse complement strand
TTTTCACGAATTATTTCCTCCAACAAAAAGGCTTCCGTGCAATCTGTAATCATATCTTTTGGGAAATATTCTGGCCCCTCAGGAAGATAACCCACAATCAAATCCTTCAAAACCTCCACACCATCATTCTTCAATGCGGAAACCGGTATGATTTCCTTAAAGATAGATTTGTTATTAGCCTTCTCAAACAAAGTCAGTAGATTTGGCTTTTCTACCAAGTCAATTTTGTTAATCACTAAAATTTTGGGCACTACAGTATGCTCCATGGACTTTAAAACAAACTCATCTTCAGGCAAAAATCCTTCGACCGCATCGATCAAAACCAGGATCAAGTCGACATCTGTATAAGTGCTTAATGAAACCTGAACCATCATTTCATTCAAAGTTCTTTTGGTTGCATGAATACCAGGGGTATCCACCAGAATAATTTGGGCCCCTGTAAGGTGCACCACTCCGGTGATTTTGTTACGGGTAGTCTGAGGTCGGTTGGATGTCGCAGCTACTTTTTGCGCTACCAATTGGTTCAAAAGGGTAGACTTCCCCACATTAGGGCGCCCAATTATGCTGACATAGCCCGATCTAAATGAATTAGGTTGATTCACAAGCAATACTTAATTAATAAAATTTCCACAAACACAGATTTCCTGTGTAAGATTACATTCCGTAGTTGAATAATGCATTTTCTCCTAAGATATTACCATGAACCTGGGATTATACCTTCACATTCCATATTGCCTGCATAAATGTGGTTATTGCGATTTCAATTCACATCCAGAAAACCAGGAAGAGAGCATTCGCTATGTCGACGCCCTACTGAAAGAACTAAGAGCATATTCATCAAAAAAATATACCGTTCCCACAGTCTTTCTTGGGGGCGGCACGCCGACAATCCTCCTACCCTCGCAACTAAAACAAATACTAGACACGGTTCAGCAAAGTTTTAATTTAACACCCGATTGTGAAATTACCATCGAAGCGAATCCAGCAACACTTAAATTGCAGGCCTTACAGGAAATACGTGCAGCTGGGTATAATCGAATCAGTATCGGCGTCCAATCCTTCGATGAAAAAGAATTAAAATTGCTAGAAAGGGTTCATAACGAAGAAGAAATCCATTCAACAATACAGCAGGCTCGGTCAGCAAAATTTGAAAACCTGTCAATGGATCTCATGTTTGCCTTGCCCGATCAAACTATAGAAAAATGGTGCTCTCATTTAAAACAGGCCATCGATAAAAACCCCGATCACCTTTCCACCTACAATCTCACGATCGAACCGAGCACCGCATTTTTCAAACTCCATAAAAAGGGTAAGCTTTGCCTACCTTACGAAGATATTCAATTAGAAATGTATAAAACCACCATTCAAACCCTAGAAAATGCGGGTTATCAACAATACGAAATTTCAAACTTCTCCAAACCCGGAATGGAGTCGCGGCACAATATTAATTACTGGAATAACGGCGAATATCTTGGGGTGGGAGCTGGAGCATCTTCATACCTGAATGGAGAAAGATTCAAAAACACCAATTTACCTTCAAATTATATTCGTGAAATCAGAGCTAAAGAAAATGCGGTTGAAACAAGGGAACGGCTCGAACCCATGCAGGCAATGGGAGAAACACTGATGCTGGGTCTTCGACTTCTCAAAGGAATTTCAATAGACGTTTTTGAGAATCGCTTTGAAGTCTCCTTTGAAAAAATATACGGAAAGGTTCTCGAGCCCCTACTAAATCAAGAACTCATCACCTTTAACCAGAACCGCATCGCCTTATCCAGAAAAGGTTTGTTCCTTGCCGATTCGGTCATCCTCAAATTCATCGCATAAAAACATGACCGCCGAATTTAAAAAGTTAACTGAAATAGTCAATACCTTGATGGGAGAAAATGGTTGTCCATGGGATAAAGTCCAAACTAGAGAATCCCTCAAACCTTATTTAGTAGAGGAGGCCTATGAAACTCTCGAAGCATTGGATGGGAACAACCCAGAAGAAATAAAAGAGGAATTAGGAGACTTGCTCTATCAAATTTTATTCCACGCAAAAATTTCTGAAAACAAAAAGGAGTTCAACATAACCGATGTCATAGAATCGATCAGCAATAAAATGGTACACCGACATCCCCATGTCTTTAAAAAAGGAAATCTCAAAACACCTGATGAAGTGGCTACTCAATGGGAAGAAATCAAAATTAAAGAAAAAGGCAAAGTTGGAAGAAAATCTGTGCTAGATGGAATCCCTTCACATTTACCAGGTTTATTACGTTCACAAAAACTACAGAAGAAGGCTGCCAGTCATGGATTCGACTGGGATAAAATCAGCTCTGTATTCGACAAATTGGATGAAGAAATTGCAGAATTTAAAGAAGCTGTTTTATCACGAAAAGAAGAGGATATGGCTGAAGAACTGGGTGACATCCTTTTTGTACTGGTTAATATCGCGAAATTCAATAAAATTGATGCCGAAGAAGCACTCCGAAATACTAATAATAAATTTATTACACGTTTTCAACATATTGAAGTCGAAGTTACAAAACGCGGTAAGACCTTAAAAGAAACTCCACTCGAAGAACTCGAACAATATTGGCAAGATGCAAAGGGGAACAAATCCCCCAGCTAACCATATATCAACCCAACCTTAATTAGTAAACGAGGGTTATTGTCCATTTTTTTGATATAAGCATGAATAAAGTATCCCCCCGAATTTAAGAAGACTACTTTACCGAATAAACCCTACCACGCCATTCAGTTTTTTTTCGTACGAGAGTTTGAAACATGGAATTAACCATGATTGCAGCCATTACCAAGGCCCCTAGCGGGAACAATACTGCTGTATTTCTGTGTAATCCCAACTCATCGCATGTCTTGTAGGCAGCTGCAGAGACCAGGACAACACTCGCCATAGCTAATCCAATCCAAAACCAACCGATTTGTTCAAAAATATTTATCGCTAAAATTATATATGGAGTAAACAAAAACCCAAGAACCACAAAAATATTATAAGTGGCTTTTACTACAGACTTATTCATTGCCAAAAACATGTTTTTTTGCCAACCAAACCAAATTTCTTTTAGACCAAAATACATTCGAATGGAAAAAAGCTGCTTTCCATCGGCGACGAGCAGTTTGAATCCTGCTCGTTTGGCACGTTTTGCTATCAAAACATCTTCAAGAACATCCGCCTTTCCGGCCTCGTGACCACCAATTTTTTCATAGGCTGCACGCCGAAACATTAGGAAAGCGCCAAAGCCCATCGCGCTTTTATGGTCTGGATTATTAACATTTTTAAAACGTGTTAATGACGCGATGAATCCGAATATAACGGGTTGCACAGCCCGCTCCCAAAACGAACCAAATTCCGCTTGCGGCATCAATGTCAACAAATCCAACTCTCTTTCACGCATGACATGAACTGCGGTATTTAAGGTAGTTGATTGAAAAACTAAATCAGCATCAGTGAACAATAAATATTCTCCTTGAGCAATCTTAAAAGCCTGATGTAGAGCAAAGGGTTTCCCCAACCAGTCTTCTGGCAAGTCTGCCGCTTTCAATACCTTTAGGTGAGCATTTTCTTGCGATAAGGTTCGCATAATGTCGCCTGTACTGTCTGTAGAATGGTCGTCAATTGCAATGACTTCAAAATTTGGGTAGTCTTGATTTAACAAAGATTGCAAACATGCCTGGATACCCCTTGCTTCATTTCTCGCGGGAACACAAACTGACAAACGAGGTGGATTAGAAATTGGTTTGACTACAGGCTGTAGTCGCACTAGATATATTATATTAGCAGTCATATAAAAAATAACCGCAATAATCAAAATTAGCTGAAGAACTGTTAAAGTTTGGATCAAAGTTAAATCCAATTTAATTTAAAAAATTCCAGCACCAAACTTATATCCCAATTAAAAAAGAAAAAAGAAGATGACTAAATAATAATTTGATATGCTACATAAAGATAACACAATCGATTTTTTCCTATGAGTCTTTAAATCATTTCACACCCTTCTTTAAACCATGTTAAAAATTAAATTACCTTTTTTATTTTTCCTAATTATTTTGGTCCAAACCTTCTGGGGTTTCACTCCCCAAAATTCTGAAGCCTTATGCATAAAAAATGAAAGGGCTAATTTAAGAAAGGGACCAGGAACCAAACACGAAAAATTATGGGAGGTTTTCAAATACATGCCATTCAAACAACTGGGCGTTAAAGGTGCCTGGAAAAGAATACAAGATGTCGATGGTGATATTTACTGGGTTCATGGTCCACTCACCACTCAAAAATATAAGTGCGCTGTTATCAAAAACAATAAAACTAACCTACGATCAGGGCCTGGTACAAAATTCCCCAAAGTCTCATGGGCCCCGCAGGACAAGTTTTTTTCCATGAAAGTCCTGAAGATTAAGAAAAACTGGGTTCATATCGAAGATAGCTCGGGCGACAAAGCCTGGATATATCGTCCCCTCGTCTGGATTCAATAAAGACCGAGCATTAACTTTGAATCAATAAAAACTCTTATAAAACAGACTTGTTTTTACTTTCAAATTTTCCTCTAATTCCGTTTTGCCCTTCTATAAAAAAATATAAAAATATCTTTCATTTCATTGCAGTCTTGGATAATAATTAAGGCATCGACAAGTAATTATCAGGGTTTACCTTAAAGCTAAATCTAATAAAAAGTTTTATCAGGAGACAGCAATGGATACAGTAACCATTCCCGAACCGATATCACCAGTTAAAGATTTTCTTTCAAAACCACAAAAATTATTGATAGATGGTAAACGTATCGATGCCAGCAGCGGTGAAACATTTGAAGTTGCTGATCCTTCTACAAATACCATTTTGACTCGTGTTCCAAAAGGTGGGAAGGAAGATATCAATCTGGCCGTTAAAGCTGCACGAAACGCTTTCGAAAACGGTCCATGGAGAAAGATTACTGTATCAGAACGAGGCAAACTTATCTGGAAATTAGCTGACCTGATTGAAGCGCGAACAGAAGAATTCGCACAACTTGAAACATTAGATAACGGCAAGCCACTGGCAATTGCCCGCGCTGCAGATGTCCCTCTCGTCATTGACCATTTTCGTTATTATGCTGGAATGGCAACCAAAATCCACGGGGAATCGATTGATATCAGCGTTCCTTATGCCCCGGGCGCAGAGTTTCTTGATTTCACCCTCCGGGAACCAATGGGAGTTGTGGGACAAATCATTCCATGGAACTTCCCCCTATTAATGGCTGCCTGGAAACTAGGGGTCGCTTTAGCAGCAGGTAATTGCGTAGTATTAAAACCAGCTGAACAAACGCCACTTTCAGCGCTTCACCTTGCTGACCTTTTTGCTGAAGCTGGTTTTCCCGATGGAGTTGTCAACATTGTTACTGGTTTTGGTGATGCAGGTTCTTATTTGGCAGATCATATGGATGTTGACAAGGTGGCCTTCACTGGAAGTACAGAAGTGGGACACGAAATTGTTAAAGCCTCAGCTGCCAATTTAAAGCGTGTGTCACTCGAATTGGGTGGAAAGTCTCCCAGCATAGTTTTTCCTGATGCTGATCTTGACATCGCAGCACAGGGAGTTGCAGGCGCCATTTTCTTTAATCAGGGTCAATGCTGTTGCGCGGGCTCACGTCTCCTTTTGCACAAGGATATTTATTCTGATGTGATAGAACGTGTCGCTGATCAGGCTAAAAATATCAAGGTAGGTCCGGGAATGTGCGCTGATACCAATATGGGTCCTCTGGTTTCACGTGAACAACAGCTAAAGGTTTTGAACTACATCCGTTCCGGTGAAATCGCTGGTGCCAGCACATTAACCGGTGGCAAAGCTATTGGAGGAAACCTGGAAAAAGGCTGTTATGTGGAGCCAACTGTGTTTGAAAATGTGGATGAGGAAATGAAAATTGTAAAAGAAGAAATTTTTGGTCCGGTAGTCGTTGCTGCCCCTTTTGAAGACATTGATAGCGTTATCGCAAGAGGCAATGATACCGAGTATGGCCTTGCAGCCAGTGTGTGGACAAAAGATATCAATAAGGCTCACAAAGTCGCCAAAGGATTAAAAGCGGGAACGGTATGGGTAAATTGTCACAACATCTTTGATGCTGCAGCACCTTTCGGTGGTTATAAAAGGAGTGGTTTTGGTAGAGAAATGGGAATCCATGCCCTCGAAAACTACACTCAAGTTAAAAACATTATAATCCAGCTAAACAACTGACCAATTCAAACGTTCTCATCATTTGGTATTAATGGAATTCGGATTTTAAATCGGGTACCAACACCCAGCTTACTTTCCACTTCGATTGTTCCTTTATGCGCTTCAGCGATTTGTCTGCATATACTCAATCCCAAACCACTACCACCTTCATCCCGAGAGCGTGCCTTATCAACTCTGTAAAACCTATTAAAGATGAAGCCTAAATCTTCTTCAGGAATTCCTATTCCTGTATCTTGAATAGTCATCAAAGCAAATTCCCCATCATTTTGAAGTGACACTTTTAACTCTCCACCACATTGCGTATATTTGATTCCGTTCTGCAGGATGTTCCAGGACATTTGCCGTAATCGCACCTCATCACCTTTAACCTGGACAACTTCCAAAAAAGCAATAATAATCTTTATATTTTTTTCTTCCGCCAGAACTTCCGCATGTTTACAAACTTCTTCAACCAACGGTTTTAAATTAACCTGCTTACAATCGAGGCTGACTTGATTCTCATCTGATTTGGAAAGCAGGAAAAGGTCCTCAAGGACTTTGGACATATAATTGATCTCTTCCAAGTTGCTGGAGATGACTTCCTGATATTCTTCCGGCTTTCTTAATTTGCTCAAAATTAATTCATTCTGACCCTTTAAAACAGTGAGTGGCGTTCTAAGCTCATGGGACGCATCACTGCTGAATTGGCGCATCTGCTTAAAAGAATTTTCCAAACGATTCATCATTTCATTGAACGTCAAGGCCAGTTGTCCCAGTTCATCTTTTATTTTCAACACAGGAATTCGTTTGCTCAACTCTTGGCCTTGACCAATATCTCTGGCCGTATCGATGATTCTAGAAATTGGTTTCAATGCTCGCCTTGCCATAAATCGGGCAAATAATGCTGCAAAAATCAGGACAGATGGAACAGCAGTAAACAAAATTATTTTCAAATTTCTCAAAGTTTCCTGAACCGCTTGCAAGGAGGTGCCAACTTGGACCAGGTTAACTAATTTATCATTCACCATAACGGGCATGGTAATTACACGGATAGGGTGCTTTCCCCCAACCTTAAAAGTCTCATAACTATTATTTCCTTTTAAAGCATCGGCATAAGCAGTTCCTGATAACGGGAACTCAGAAGCACTGATGTTGCCAGAACGTGAGCCCACACTCCCCGAACCATCATAAATCCGATAAAACTTGTTTAAGTTACCCTCTCTTAAAAATTGGTCAAAAAACTGATTCAACCCTGGTAAGGGGGTGCCTGTCAACCTCATAGTTGCTGAAGTAGATACAACAGTAGCGGATACGGTCAGGGAATTGTCTACGCTTTCATAAAGTCGTTTGGAGAGAAAATAATTAAGAAGTACGCTGAATAAAATTAAGATAATGGCTAACAGAATTACATACCAGGCAGTCAACCTAGAGCGAATGGATTTGAAGGCCATAACTATACTTTCATCACATATCCAACTCCCCGCAAGGTATGTAAGAGTTTGTTGGAGAAATTCTTATCAATTTTTTTCCGGAGATGATTGACATAAACATCAATGACATTAGTAAAAGTATCAAAGTTATAGTCCCAGACATGCTCGGCAATCATGGTTCGGGTCAACACCTTCTCCTGATTGCGCATAAAATATTCAAGCAAGCTATACTCCTTTCCCGTCAATTCGATTTCCTCATTCCCTCTACTGACTTTATGGCTAACCAGATTTAGGGTTAAATCTGCAATTTCCAAAGTCGTTTTAGACTCCGCTTTTCCTCGGCGTAAAAGCACCCGGATTCTCGCGAGAAGTTCGGAAAAGGCAAAGGGTTTTGTTAAATAATCATCAGCGCCCTGATTCAACCCTTCAACTTTATCTTCAACTGAATCTTTTGCGGTAAGAAGTAAGATAGGAGTATCAATTTTTTGCGACCGCAATCCGGACAAAATATCCAGTCCGTTAATTTTAGGAAGCATCAAATCCAGTATAATCAAATCATATTGATTTTGTTCCCCAAGATGAAACCCTTCTTCACCATCGGTGGCAATGTCTACGGCATAGGTTTCTTCTTCCAAACCTTTTTTAATAAATGCCGCAACTTTTTTTTCATCTTCAACAATCAGGATACGCATTTATTCTTCCCATTTTTTCTGGATTTTATGTAGCTCAATTTCTCCTTCGAGCATTTGAATATGTTTTTCACAATCTTTTTGGATCGCAGAGTACATGGCACGACAACTTTCATCGTTGGCATCAATCATAGCCTGCTTGCAAACTTTTACTGCCTCTTGGGATGTTTCCATCGCCTTTAATAAGTTGTCATTAAATTTTTTATTCATTTTTATTCCTTAAACACATTACCAATTCTTATTTTAACACTAACAAGCTCCGGCAAGGAGTTCTATTTCAATTCTTCATAACCTGTGGTCATTCCCTTTATTCTTCTAATTCGCGACCAAACAGATATTTCACCAATATAATTCCTAATACAGCTCCCAGCAAGGGCAAGGCGTTGATAAGCTCGAGAATATATTCCCCAAAAAATCCGAAGCTTTTGATAAGATAATTGGCAAATTTTATTCCAGATTGATCCAATAAATAAAAAATAAGGTTTATGGCGACACCACAAATAAAACCAATAAAACCTCCAAATCCAAAATAAACGTATTTCATAATTTGCTATGCTCGAGGTTAAAAAACCTTTTCAATCGGTAAAATATTATTGAATAGGGTAAAGACAGGCAAAACTCATCAAGGATTAAGTTATTATACATTTTGTCCAATCCATTTTAAAACTTGAAGAATGAGATTAAAAGATAAAACAGCGATCATTACAGGAGGCGGTACCGGAATCGGATTGGCAACCGCGCGCGCCTTCTGTCAAGAGGGTGCAAAAGTAATTTTATTTGGTCGTCGCAAGGAAAAACTCGAAAAAGCAGTCGAAAAGTTGGGTGGCTCGGCAATTATTGTTCAGGGAGATATGACAAATAATAACGACCTTGACAAGCTCATTAACGAAACCCTCCATAATTTTAAAAAAATTGATATCCTTGTAAATAATGCGGGCCTATTTAACGGTTCCCCTTTACACGAAATTTCAGATTCGCAATGGGATGAAATTATGGATATTAATATCCGGTCTGTCTTCCAGCTCACACGACGGGTTCTACCCGTAATGTTATCTCAAAAATATGGTAGCATCATTCATATCAGTTCTATCCTCGGCCTCATCGCGGTCCCTCAAGTCGCAGCCTATAACGTTTCCAAAGGAGCCCTGAATCAGTTTAGCCGTTCCATAGCCGTAGAATATGGTTCATCCGGTATTCGTTCAAATTCTATTTGTCCAGGGTTGATTGCTACTGATATGACAGCGGACCTAATGAAGGATGTGGACTTAATGAAGGAATGGAGCAAAGAATACCCAATAGGTCGATTTGGCAAGCCGGAGGATGTCGCAAACGCCTGCCTATACTTAGCAAGCGATGAATCTTCCTTTGTAACCGGGATCACACTCCCAGTTGATGGAGGTTTTACGGCACACTGAGGACAAAACTTGACGCACAGTCCTGCGAGTGATTAAAATCAAAATTACATCAAAAAATAGACTCCCCAGAATTATATATAACTATGAAATATGAAACTGTAATTGGGCTGGAGGTTCATGTCCAGATAAATACTAAAACAAAAATATTCTGTTCATGTTCCACAGAATTCGGAAAACCACCCAATGCTAATACTTGTCCGATCTGCTTGGGCATGCCCGGAGTGCTTCCTGTTTTAAACAAACAGTTTCTGGAATCGTCTATGAAGGCCTGCTTGGCAACTCATTGTACAATTGCGCCTATGAATCGTTTTGCTCGAAAAAATTATTTCTATCCCGATCTGCCAAAAGGATATCAAATATCCCAATTTGAAGAACCTTTAGGAGTGAACGGGTATATTAATATTTATATAAACGGAATCAAGAAAAGAATCGGGTTGACCCGCATCCATATGGAAGAGGATGCCGGAAAATTAATTCATGGAGGAAATTTGGGGAGTCCAGAAAAAAGCTATGTCGACTTTAACCGCACAGGAGTTCCACTTTGCGAAGTGGTCAGCGAGCCAGACTTAAGGTCTCCAGAAGAAGCGCGGGCTTATCTAGGTGAATTAAAATCAATCCTGGAATACACCCAGGTCAGCGATTGCAACATGGAAGAAGGAAGCTTGCGCTGCGACGCCAACATCTCGCTCCGCCCTAAAGGACAAAAGGAATTTGGAACTCGTACCGAACTAAAGAATTTAAACTCCTTTAAATTTGTCCAAAAAGCAATAGAGTATGAAGTAGAGCGACAAGCCCAAATTCTGGATCAAGGTGACCAAGTAATTCAGGAAACCCGACTATATGATTCGAATCGCGGAGAAACTTTTTCGATGAGAAGTAAGGAGGAAGCCCATGATTACCGTTATTTTCCTGATCCCGACCTAGTCCCAGTAGTTCTCAATGAAACTTGGGTAGAAGAAATCAAAAAAACAATCCCAGAACTGCCAGAACAGAAGCGAGAACGTTTTGTAATAGAATATAACCTCCCCGAATACGACGCTGGAGTTCTAACCTCTTCCAGAGAATTGGCTAATTATTTCGAAAAATGTACTTCTCTATTTTCCAAACCAAAAATCATTAGCAACTGGATAATGGGAGACCTATTACGAGAATTAAATAAAAGTAATCAAGCAATCAGTAAATGCCCAGTTTCCCCTAATGTACTAGTAAATCTACTCAAATTGATTGACGAGGGTGTTATTAGTGGCAACATAGCCAAATCTGTCTTTGAAGAAATGTATCAAACGGGAAAAGAACCGACCGCTATCATAGACGAAAAAGGACTCAAACAAATAACCGATGATAAGGCCATTGACAAAATGGTAGAAGAAGTCTTGCAAGCCAACCTAAGTCAGGTGGATGAATATAAAAGAGGCAAGGAAAAAGTTTTAGGCTTTCTTGTTGGACAAGTAATGAAGGCAAGCAAAGGCAAGGCAAACCCAGGAACCGTAAACAAACTCCTTAAAGAAAAAATATCAGGGATGTGAATTTAGGAATATTTTATTATGAAATTTCGAATGACTGCGGTGATCCTTGCTACACTTTTTCTTTTAGGATCGTCTCTTAATAATAAATCCAACGCTGAATCAATCGCATCACAAAGCGAACGATTCACAGACAATAAAGACGGGACCATTTCCGACTCCAAAACCGGATTAATGTGGATGAAAAATGATTCCTATTTGCATTCGGGTCATTGGCTCAACTGGTATGAAGCAAAAACATATATAAAAAATTTAAACGAAACTGGGTTTGCAAATTATTTTGACTGGCAATATCCCACAATTCGGCAATTAAAAACTCTTTTCAATGCGGATAAACTAAACAGCGCGCAAGTGGGTAGAGAAATGAAAATCCATACCGATCCGTTATTCGGTAAGAAAGGCAGCGGTTCATTGTGGTCTGCTGATGAAAATGGTAGGCACAACGCCTTCGGGGTCGTGTTCAACACAGGCGATGCTTTTAGCGCAAATAGAAAGTCCCGCTCTCGAAAGGCCACACGGGCGGTCAGAGGACATTTGAATAATCGTTAATATTTTTCTGGGTAGTAACAATAAAATGGCATATCTCGTTCTTCTTATCTCATTTCTTTCGTTAAATATTTTTTTCACTGATTCGTCTTGGGCAACTTACCCGACTCCCGACATAGCTCACTGGGAGCTTTCGGTTTCGGACGAAAGGAATGACAATGATTATCAAAAGGTGCAAAACCTGGTAAAAGAAAAAAAATATGACGCCGCGCTTTCGATATTAAATAAAAAAATCAAAGAACTCCCTAAAGAAGCCTCACCGGTAATCCTTAAAGCTATGGTTCTATATGAAAAGGGTGTGATCAAGGAGTCCTTAGAAACTTTATTAGTCGGGTTTAGAATGGAGCGCCAACACCCGGCCTTACATTTTGCTTTTTGCCAGATCCACAGGGCACTCGGTAATGCAAAAACCTCTGATAGGGCTTGTGTCATTTCCGCCCAACAGCATCATAAAAATCCTTTAGCCCATTATGAGTATGCCCAAACTTTAACAGCAATGGGTAACGCTGAAATTGCTCTAAAGGAACTTTCTCAAGCCGCAAATCTGGATCCTAAAAACCCAACCTACCCTTATGAACAAGGTATGATTTTTATTTACCTAAATAAAAATACAAAAGCAGAAAGTGCTTTCAAAAAAGCTCTTTCCCTTGACGAAAAAAATATAGAAGCTACATACCAACTAGCATATTTATATACCACTCAAGATAACAAGGAACTTGCCAATACATATATTAACAAAATCTTAGATATGAAAGTGCAACACCCTAAAAGAGAATCAGCTAAACTTCTAAGGAATTATGTAAACACAAATGCAACGCAAAAACTGCCTAAAAAGATTGTCCCCTCTCAGTATCATTTGAGCAGATCAAAGTCTCTTTACCAGGATAAGAAATTTGGTCTTGCCTTAATCGAAATTGAAACTGCAGCAAAACTAAACCCTGAAAACTTGAAGACGCAGGAAATTCTTGTAGGCATGTATAGTTTATTTTTAAGGTTGGACAGAGCAGAAAAAGCAGTTTCTCAATTTATTAAAACTGCAAAAGACAACAACCAACTAAAAAGTCGCGGCTATCAGGGATGGGGGGATATTGCTGTTCTCCGTGGGAAGTTAGAAGAAGCAAAAGGGTATTATGAAAAAGCCAGAGACCTTGGAGATCCCCAAGGCATAGCCAAATTAACATTATCAGAAATTCCTAACGCAAGCCCTCCTAATAAAGAGTTACCTTTAAATCCAAATGCAATATTCATAAACCCCGTAAACTCCCTGATTAGCAAAGGGGAGATTTTTGCTCATTTTGGAATGTATCAGCGTGCACTAGGAATTTACTCGATGGTTCTCAGAATGGAGCCATCAAACCTAACAACCCTGTTAAATATGGCTACCGTGAATTTTAAAAGAGAAAAATACAATCGAGCGATTTCTATTCTAGAAAGGATACTTGTTATCCACCCTAATCACGAAAATATACTAGCTCATCGGTTACTTCTTGCTAGGTCATATGTAATGAAAGGAGATTTAGGGAGTGGAATGAAAAATATAGATATGGCAATAAAACTTGATTCAAAATCAAAACAAATGATTATTTCGGATCCCGTATTTAAAAAGTTGCAAAGCTTGGAAGGGTTCCAAAACCTAATGAATTAACTAGATCAATATTCATTCGGTACTCTTCTAAGATGTGAGATAGCGACTGGTATAAAATATAAAGCACAATTAAGACTTCGTTTGACATTGTGTCTTGTGTCTTGTCTAATTATAAGGTTTACATTATTGGCTATCCTTTACAGGCGGTGAAATATGTACAGTTTACAATCCAAATTCTTCACAAAATTACTATATCTAGTTCTCTACGCAGTGATCCTAATACCAGGGAAAACTACATTCGCTGCTGATATTTGTACTGATGGCCTACAAGAGTTACAAGGTAGCCAAGGAGTCATTCAGGATAAAGGTGGGATCTGGGGCTATTTGGAGCAATCTAAATCTCTCAGTTCAGAATCATTATTAGGTCTACAGATTGATGGTAAACTCCAACGCCTCATCTCTACTTTTGAAAATTTATGTAGTGAAGGAAAAATTCCTACGGCCAGCCTTCACGCTCAGATCCTGAGTTTAATTGGTGATGCGAGGATGATCTTCAATAGACCGGGAGATCGAAGAAAAAAAGAGCAATTGATGGAAACTTTAAACAACCTCCACAAAAAAATTAATGATCTTTTGGCAAAACTGCCAAGCTAATAAATGATATGGCTGCAAAAGAAATAAAAGAAGGAAACAAAGCGCCCGATTTTACCGCCCTTGACCAAAATGGGGAAAAAGTAAAACTCAGCTCTTTTAAAGGCAAAAAAAACGTCATCCTTTATTTTTATCCTAAGGATATGACACCGGGTTGCACGACTCAGGCCTGTGACTTCAGGGACCAGCAAAAAAAATTTAAAACCACTGTCATTTTGGGCGTCAGCATAGATTCTCAGGAAAGACACCAGAAATTTATTGAGAAATATGATCTACCATTCAAATTATTAGCGGATACAGATAAAAAAGTCGTAGAGAAATATGGAGTCTGGCAGGAAAAAAAACTGTACGGAAAGATTTTTATGGGAATTGTGCGAACCACATTCTTAATCGACAAAAATGGAACCGTTAGAAAAATTTTCCCAAAGGTAAAAGTAAAAAATCATATTGAAGAAGTTCTCGCTGAGCTGAAAAAACTCTAGTTATCAGCCATCAACCTCTCTATTCCTTTTATACTTTTAGGAATAATACTAGAAAGGTTCATACAACTTCTGAGGGTCATAACCAGATTATCTTCTATCCGAATCCCTATGGTTTCATCGTAAGTTTTTCCATTTAGTCGAATTTTAAATTCTCCATACAGACCAGGCTCATTACTTATCATCCAGCCCGCTTTCATGGGTTGGGTTGCATAATTACGGAATGGGTCGCCATCATGCTCCTGTTCACCCATTAAATGACTAACTCCATGCGGTCTGTCTTTGTATCGCAGTTTATATTTGCCTCCAGCCGCGCTGAACTTTTTTTCCAAACCATCATTGACGACTGCCCAGCAAATATCGTTCAACTCATCTATCGTTATCCCGGCTCGCGCAGCTTTTTCGACTTCCCGTTGCCCATTCAAAACAATTTCGTAAAGCAATTTTTGCATGGGATTAAATTTTCCTGACACAGGAAAGGTTCGAGTAATATCCGCATGCATAGTCATATACCGCACACCAAAATCAATTAACATCATTTCATTTTTAGAAATAGGGTCATCATTTTTCATATAGTGAAGAATAGTTGCATTTACACCTGAGGCTACAATGGAAGGATAACTGAGACCGTAGGGGGAATTCATAAGCATTTTCCCCTCTAAATACCCCTGGACCTGACATTCATTCTTGAAATCACCAAAGTTCTTTAACATCGCCCTGAAACCTTCTCCAGTAATTTCCTGTGCTTTTCTGGCATTTTTGATATCATAATTATCCAAAGGTAACCGTAAATCGAAGTGATTGGACATAATATTTTTTAAAGTGCCTTTTGGCACTTTCCACTCACGCAGCCAACCTGCCAACTTCTGTTTAAAATCATAATTGTGATCGGTAGTGATGCTGGTTTTTCTTCCCTTTCGAATTCCTTCATACCAAAAAGTAGCCAAAGATTTTTTTTTATTTTTTACAAACCTCTCCCTAAGCACATCTTTGAATTCCCCAATATCACGGACATCTTTTATACCAGTTACCGATTGAACCTCTTGCAAACTCGCTTTATCTCCAACACCAAAACGTATCCCTTCCCAAAACTCCATAATACGGTCTTTACGACCTACAAACAAAATTTCAGTAGACACTTTGGATTTGGGATCCAGTAGTAAAATGACATTATTCTGATTGATACCAGTCAAATACATAATCGTGGGCTCCTGATAAGTTGGACTATGGGCGTAAGCCCATACAGTTTTTCCTCCTGGCCCATAAGGAACACCCGTTATGGCTATTAACGAGTCCTCCCTTTCCATAAGTTTGCTTCGTCTATCGCGATATCGGCGTTTTGCGTAAGCACCCGCCCCACCATCACGAAATATTCCTGAATGAACCTTCTTGATTTTTTTCATATATTTAAATTACTATTTTAAAAAATTTAGTGTTTTGATTGGAAAATATATCTCACAATAAATATACTACACTAAACATTCGTCCTTTTAATGCTTTAACTTCTAGCCAGGACTGTTAAAAAAATGTGTGGCAGATACACTCTTACAAAATCCATCAAAACAATTGAGTCGCATTTTAGGCCTCTCCGAATAAGTCTTAAATACTTTCCTAGCTTTAATATCGCCCCGAGTCAATTTTCAGCAGTAATTACTAATTCATTCAATCAATTAAATTTGACTGAAAAGAAATGGGGGATGGTCCCATCCTGGTCCAAAGACGCAACAATGGGTAATAAACTAATAAACGCCCGTTCCGAAACCCTACATGAAAAACCCAGTTTCCGTGAATCCTTTAAAAACCAACGCTGCCTGATTCCAGCAGATGGGTTCATCGAATGGAAAGGAAAAAAACCTTACTATATTAGAATAAAAAACCAGGGTTTATTTGCCTTTGCAGGATTATGGTCCACATGGGATGATGGAAATGATACTCTCAACACCTATACCATTGTTACTACTGAAGCTAATAAAACATTGTCGTCCCTACATTCGCGAATGCCGGTTATCTTGCATCCTGATGAATACAAAACCTGGCTAACCGCCGACAGCAACTCTTTATCTTCGCTTTTTTCGGGCTACCTCGAAAATGAACTAGAATATTTCGAAATCTCCACCGCCATCAACTCTCCAAAAAATAACGAAGCCTCTCTACTTACTCCTGCTGGACAAAGTTCTTTTACTTTTTAGTAAGAATTACTAACCATTCTTTATCTTTTCTTTGTTCAGCAGAATTCTTAGCCTGAGCCAACTCACGTATTTCAAACGAATCTGAAAAATGTTTGATGATATCATCCCGGGTCGTATTGAAAGGTGGCCCCCCTTCCTGTTCTGTATGGTAGAACAAACCTGCAATCATTCCGCCTTTTTTCAAAACTCTTGTAACAGTTGCCACATATAAAGGTCTTTGAATCGGAGAAATGGCACAGAAAAAAGTCTGTTCAATCAAAAGATCATAAAGACCATCATGAGTGGAATCCAATGTAAAAAAATCTAGATGCAGGATTTGACTACTTAGTTTTCGCTCCTGAATAACAGAATTTAAATGATTCACCGCGCCTTTTGAGTAGTCAACTGCAGTCACATCAAATCCATTTTCAGCAAGAAAGATTACTTCGTGGCCTCGACCGCAACCAGGTACCAAGGTTTTACCTGGGGTAATGGTATTAGATTCCAATAAGCTCACAAAAGGAGGTGCAACCTCGCCCAAGTCCCAGCCTAGATCGTTCTCATCGTAGTGTCGTTGCCAATCTTCTCGTGAATAGCCTTGTGCTTCCATAATTTATTTATTGAAATACTTTAAAAGGTTATCAATAGCCCCCTGCCCCATAGCCTCCACCGCTTCTATACTGTTCCCTCCTATATGAGGTGTAACCATCAGTTGTGGCAGTTGCAGAAACTCTATATCATCGGGGGGTTCCGAACAAAAAACATCGAGTGCGGCACCCAATATTTCTTTAGATACTAAGGCTCTATGAAGATGTGACTGATTTACTACCGGACCCCGACTGGTATTCACAAGAAAAGCATTTGCTTTCATATCTTCTAATACGTTTTGGTTAATCATATCTCGTGTCAAATTTGTAAGAGGCACATGTAAAGAGACAATGTCAGATTCTTTGATTAATAATTCAAAAGATGATTCTATGGCACCCTGTTTAAGGCAAAACTTGCTTCTATCTTCAATATCGTTTATTAGAATTTTACAGCCAAAGGGTTTTAATATTTTGATTACCTCTTTGCCAACATTACCGCAGCCAATAATTCCAATAGTTTTACCAGAAAGATTTTGACCTCCTTCGCGTATCCATTCGCCTCTTTTCATTCTTTCTGCAGATATAAAAATATTATGACAAAGCCCGATCATAAAGCTCAGAGTTAACTCTGCCACCGACCGCTTATTAATGCCTTTAGTTAACGCCAATTCAACCCCTCTTTGTTTGATTGCGTTCAGATCTAGATTATCGAGCCCGACTCCGTATTTAGAAATCATTTTTAGTTGTGGTAAAGCATCTAGAGTGTCCTGGGTCACGGGGTCTCTTCCAATTATCGCAGCATCGGCATCTTTGAGAAAATTCAACAACTCCGCCTCTGACAAATAATCAGTGTTTTGATTGTAAACTGTATTTGGAAATAGGCTGGAAAGTTTGAATTTTAGAGCTTCGGATTTGTAAAAGGCCGGGGGAGTAACAACTATTTTCATTAGGATCAACCAAATAACTGTGTCACGATAGAGGCTCCTGCCGCATAGGTACCGATCATGGAACCAAAACTGGAAAAAAAGAATATCAATAAAAGTCTAGCGACCCTATTCTTCCACCACATGGAGTAATGGGTAATATCTTCGCGCAAAGTTTCAAAGTCACCTACCTTAGGTTTTCGCATATAGGACTCGACAAGACCCACCACCATTCCTGCGCCTATGGTAGGATTCAAAGAAGTAAGCGGCGCAGCAAAAAATGCGGCAAAAATGGATACGGGGTGCCCTAGCGCTAAAGCAGTTCCCAGTGCGGATAAACCACCATTGAATAAAATCCAGGTGGTTACTAATTGCCCTCCCAGTTCCGGCGATTGTTTAAAACCCACAACAAACATGCTAAGAATCAAAACACAAATAGCCCATCCAATATAAAGCCCAGTTTTTCTGGGTGGAGGTTTCTGATCAAGTTCTTGCAGATGCGCTGCATCAGGGGGTGAATCGATACTGGCCATCATACCCATCAAATGTCCGGCTCCAACTAAAGCAAGAATTTTTTTCGGCGCATCGTGAGAAGCGGATACCTCGGCTAAACGACCCACCATGTATTCATCACGCTCATCGATCAATACCCGTTTAATTTCCGGTAATTCTTCTCCAAATTCACTGACCACTGCATGCAGCATATCGCCCCGCTTCAAATCTTCTATCTGCTCTTCGCTGATTTCCTCTCCAACAAAAACACCCGCGATCAAACCACCGACTATTTTCATCTTTTGCCAAAAAGAAACCTCCGTAACCAATCTGTGTAAAGTAGTCGAGATATTGCGATCAATTACCTCAAGTCGAAGGTCCTTTTCATATGAAAGCTCAACTGCACGTATCATTTCCTTACCCGCCTCTACCCCTATTCGCTCCGCTAAACGTTTCTGGTAAGCAGTTAAGGCAAGGTTGATCAACAGCAATCCAGCTTTCTTTTTTTTAAAGACCTGGTAAATGTCTAGATTCTTCCACCACGCTCGATTGGTTATATTTTCTAAACGCGGTGAACAAAGCTCGACGGCGACACAATCATAATCTCCAGTGGCTATTTTTTCTTCAACCATTTCAACACTCAATTGCGAAACATGAGCCGTTCCAATTAAAGTAATTTCACTATTGTTTAGTTGGATGGTCTTTATAATATCTTCCTGAGTTTCCAAAATTTCTTCTCCAACGGGGGTTCGTCCGGATATCCTACGAACAAACAAGAGATTTTATTAGATTTTAAACTTAGAGTACGAAAAAACGATAAGATCGACCCTTGGAATTCTGAATTTAATAATTTAACATAAATCCTGAAAAATCCCGAATATGATAAAATTTATTACGAATCATTTTACTGGCATTCCAAAATAAATCTGCATGCAACCTTTCAAATTAAAAGCCGAATATAATCCTGCAGGGGATCAACCACAAGCCATTGAAGAACTGGTGAAGGGTTTAGACAGGAGTCCAAGTTCGCAAACGCTTTTGGGCGTCACCGGTTCAGGCAAAACATACACCATTGCTAATGTGATTCAGAAAATGCAAAAACCCACATTGGTACTGGCTCACAACAAAACTCTCGCAGCCCAACTCTATAACGAGTTTAAAGTTTTTTTTCCGGATAATGCAGTGGGTTATTTTGTCAGTTATTACGATTACTATCAGCCAGAGGCCTATCTAGCTCATACAGATACCTACATCGAAAAAGACGCATCGATAAACGACGAAATCGACAAAATGCGCCATTCTGCTACCCATTCTCTATTTGAGCGACGGGATGTGATCATTGTCGCCAGCGTTTCTTGTATTTATGGATTAGGGTCTCCCGAAGCCTATCATGGTATGCTGTTGTTCCTCGAGCGCGGGAAACGAATGGAACGGGATCATGCCCTTTCTAAATTGGTCGAGATTCAATACAAAAGAAATGATATCGATTTTCAACGCGGTACCTTCCGGGTTCGTGGTGACGTACTAGAAATTCTTCCCGTTTATGAAAGAAATGAAGCCATTCGCATTGAGTTCTTTGGTGACGAGATCGATCGAATCTCATCTTTTGATCCACTAACCAGACAACCGATTGCAGAACTAGATCGAATTGCTATATACCCTGCTAGTCATTATGTGACTCCACAGGAACCTCTCCAATTGGCCATGAAAAATATTCGCAAGGAGCTTGTTGAACGAATTGCTTATTTTGAAAGTCAAAATCTGCTTATCGAAGCACAAAGAATAGACCAAAGAACATTATTCGATCTGGAAATGATAAAGGAAGTTGGTTATTGTCAGGGAATAGAAAATTATTCTCGTCACTTAATGGCTCGCAAACCTGGGTTACCGGGCCCTACTCTTTTGGATTACTTTCCAAAAGACTCACTCTTCATCATAGACGAAAGCCATGTGACACTGCCGCAGTTGCGAGGTATGTACAACGGCGACCGATCTCGGAAAGAAAGTTTGGTTCGTTATGGTTTTCGTTTGCCTTCTGCTTTCGATAATCGACCCCTTAAATTTGAAGAATTCGACAAATATGCAAAAAACATCATCTATGTTTCCGCAACTCCAGGCCCTTATGAACTAGAAAAATGTGGGGAAAAAGTCACGGAGCTAATTGCACGGCCTACGGGGTTGGTTGATCCGGAAATCGAAATTAAACCGGTAGTAAGCCAGGTCGACGACCTTTATAACCAGATTCGTACTCGCGCAGAAAAAAAACAGCGCACCTTGGTCACCACCTTGACCAAGCGGTTTTCAGAAGACCTCGCCGAACATCTTTCAGAAATGGGGCTCAAGGTAAAATATTTACATTCCGATATTGTTACGTTGGAAAGAACACAAATTATCGGTGAACTCCGGAAGGGGGAATTTGATGCATTAATAGGTATAAACCTGCTTAGAGAGGGGCTGGACATCCCTGAAGTTTCTTTAGTCGCGATATTAGATGCGGACAAAGAGGGGTTTTTAAGATCGACCACTTCTTTGATCCAGACCTCGGGACGAGCTGCAAGGAACCTAGATGGAAAAGTGATATTTTATGCTGATACCATTACAAAATCCATGCAAGAGGCTATGGATGAGATGAGTCGACGGCGAAAAATTCAATTGGAATACAACAAAGTAAATAATATTACCCCAGCCTCCATCAAAAAACCAATTCAAGACATCATGGGGTCCAAAGAAATCAATGAATTCGCTATGGAAGTTGTAGAAAAAGAGGAAACTTATGAATCAGGAATACCTTTACTGGAATTAATTGAAAAACTGGAAAAACAAATGCTATCCGCAGCAAAAAATTTAGAATTTGAAAAAGCCACCAAACTCAGAGATCAAATAAAATTAATACGAACGAAAGATTTAAAAATTATTGCCGGGTAATTCAGAGTGTATTATTTATTCGATCAGCTAAGCGTATTTTAATAAACTTGGTAAAGTTCGATTCTGTTTCTTATAAAACATGGAACTACTGATTTCTTATTCCCTACTGAAGCAAATAGTGCTATGAAAGGTAGGAATTCCCGATATTAAATTTGAATAAAAAAAGGTTATGTTGACGGTTTAGGCGGGTACAACTGAAAATACTTCTTAAAAATATTTTTTGCAATAGGTGCTGCTGTAGCTCCACCATGGCCTCCATGTTCTACTAAAACAGCTACCGCAATCTCTGGCTTCTCATAAGGAGCAAACGCAACAAACCAGGCATGGTCTCTATATTTATAGGGAATCTCATTATCTTGTTCCATCTCTTTTTTGGCTTTCATTCGAACCACTTGCACGGTTCCAGTTTTCCCTGAAACAACAACATCCTTCAACCGCGATTTTTTTCCTGTCCCTCTAGGTCCATTAACCACATCACGCAATGCCTTTCGAATGATTTCTAGACTTTCCGAGCTATCCGCAATTTTTCCTTTAATTTCTGGAAAATATTCTTTGATCGTTTTTCCACCTGGCTCTTCAATTCGTTTTACAAGATAAGGCTTAAGAAGCATGCCACCATTTGCGACCGCAGCAATCATGTTTGCTTGTTGCATAGGAGTAACCAGGTTATATCCCTGGCCAATGGAGGCAGAAATAGTTTCCCCTAATAACCAGGGCTGCTTCCTATTTTTTAGCTTCCATTGAGTACTTGGAACAAGTCCACTTTTCTCTCTACTCAAACCCAATCCAGTAGGGAATCCAAAACCAAAAATTTTTGCATAACGTGCAAGGGTATCGATTCCCATTCTATGACCAACCGTATAGAAAAATACATCGCAAGACTGCACAAGAGCATCATGTATATTTACGTCCCCATGTCCATTTTTTTTCCAGCATCTATACCTTCCTCGACCTAATTTAAAATGTCCAGGGCAGTTAATAGTTGTTTCAGGGTCTATCATCCCCTCTTCCAAAGCCGCATAAGCTACAGCAATTTTATAGGTGGAACCCGGAGGATATTGACTATGAATAGAACGGTTTTGTAGGGGATGCATTTCATCATTAATCAGTTTTTTCCAGTTCTCTGGTGTTATTCCTGCTGCAAACTCATTTGGATCGAATGAGGGTTTACTCGCTATAGCCAGAACTTCTCCCGTTTGGACTTTCATCACGACAACAGATCCATTCATAACATTTTCAGGAGTGCTAATCATTGCTTTTTCCAGTTCTTCCTGAACCCTTACATCAAGAGTTAGAATCAGGTTATTACCGTTTTCAGAAGGAAATTTGCGTAAAGTTTTTAACTCTCTTCCAGAAACATCGGCTTCTACTTCCTTGTATCCCTTTTTCCCTCGCAAAGTAGGTTCCAAAACATTTTCTAAACCATTTTTTCCTACAAAATCTCCCTGGCTATAAAACGGATTCTTCGAACTCCCCAGTTTTGATTTTGAAATCTCTCCCAAATAGCCAATGACATGGGACATTAAATGTTTATAAACATAATTTCTAAGTGGCTCTGCTTTAATTTTGATCCCCGGAAGACGCATATTATTTTCCTCAACAAATGCGACTTCTTCACGGGAAATATTTGCTTTGATCAGAATATCTTTAAAAGATTTTTCCCTTTTTATATTTATTTTTAACTTATCACTCTCAAAGTTTATTTTTTTTGCAAGAAAACTAAGAGAAGAATCTCGATCGCTTGCGTCCTCAGGTGTTATATAGAGGTTGAAGGAAGGTCGAATGCTTACCAGGGTTTCGCCATTTCGGTCTTTAATCGTACCCCGGTAAGCAGGAAGACTTATCATGCGCACCCGATTATTTTCTGAAAGACCTGTTAAATATTGCCATTTTAAAATTTGCAGATACCAAATTCGAATGGACAAGCAAAGAAAAGCAAAAATTATCAGGATTACAAAGATACGAATCCTTTTTTTAATTGCATCGTTAGCTTCTATACCTCGGTGGAACATATTTACTTAACCCAAGTCATATAAAATTTAGACGTTTTTAATTTCAACCAGCCCTCTAAATGGTTTAAAGCAAAAAATAAAACCGGCCCCACTATTCCGTTATATAAACTATAAGCTGGCAATGACTGATATAAAAAGCTGGTAGCAACCTCACCTCCTAGAACAGTGTTCATAGATAAATAAAACACCAAACCGTCAAACAAGGAAGATAAGATCAGAAAAAAGGCAACGGGGATTACACCTTCAACATAAAATTTATCTTTAAGAGCAGAAAAAAATAAAGCAATAAAACTTTTAGACAAAGTGTTGACACCCAACAACCCACCGGAAAGACTGTCTTGTAATATTCCTGTTATCACACCTGACCCAACACCCATAGTCCTTGAGCAATGGACAGCACAATAAACCACCCAGATTAAAGCCAAATCTGGGACCACTCCACCAATGGAAAACATTCCAAGCCAAGTTGTTTGAATAGAAAATAAAATTAAAACTATTAGAATTTGAGCAAGGTAATACATGTTATTTATTAAGACAGTAAAACAAGGACTTCTTCCAATTTAGATAAATCTGAACCAGGAGTAAGTGTGATCTCCTGAAATAATCCCTGTTTTTTTTTGACAACCTGGAAAACTGTTCCGATAAAAAGTCCTTTCGGAAAAATTCCACCCAACCCTGAAGATAAAACTCGGTCACCCACTTTTATTTTGGCGGTGTTCGGAACGTACTTTATTTGGCATTGTTTTTTTCCTGTACCTACTACCACCCCTGAAACACGACTATCTTGAAAGATACTGTCTATAGCACTGCGGGAATCTATAGTTAGTAAAACCTTGGATGTATTAGGTCCAGCAAAAATGATTTGACCAATGACACCAGAGTTTGTAACCACCGCAAGATATTTTTTAAGACCATGTCGGGAACCTTTATTGATAACCACAACCTTGGACCATTGGGTTGCATCTCTACCAATGACGGAAGCAACCAATGAATCTTTTTTTCGGTCTTCCTGGTAGGCCATTAAACCTGCAAGTCTCTTCTGTCGAGAAATTCTCTCGATAAGTTCATTTTTTTCATTACCGAGCTTATCAACTTCTAATTTAAGTCGCTCGTTTTCCTTAGAAACACTTACAAGGTAAAAATAATTATTTATAACATCTGAAACAGATTGAACGGATTGTGTGAATAGGCTTTGAAACGGTGAAAGGGTAAGGCTCGTCAATGAATCGAGGAAAGACATTTCTTTTTGCTGTTTGGCACTTAGACTCATCAAAGCCAGAGAAAACAGCAAAATGGAAAAAACCAGAATAATATTTTTTCTTCCTTTGGGTCCCTTGTTGGGCACTGCTAAATAGTAACCTTTCTCAGCAACTTGGGGTCAGCCAAAACTTTGCCGGCACCTAAAGCTACTGCTGAAAGAGGATCCATCGCCAAAGTAATGGGTAGACCTGTAGCTTCTTTAAGCAGGATATCTAGGCCTTTGATTAGTGACCCTCCTCCGGCAATCACCACTCCCTTATCCACAATATCAGCAGCCAATTCAGGAGGCGTACGTTCTAGAGCAATCTTCACAGCTTCTACAATGGCTCCAAAAGTTTCAGTGAGTGCTTCTCGAATTTCATCGTCAGAAACAAGAAGTGTCTTTGGAATACCAGCGATTAAATCTCTTCCCTTAACTTCCATTGTCATGCTCTCATTTAATGGGTATGCGGAGCCAATATGAATTTTCACTTCCTCGGCAGTTCGTTCACCAATCAAAAGGTTATATTTTTTCTTTATATAATTTACGATGGCTTCGTCCATCTCATCTCCGGCAATTCGTACTGATCTACTAAAAACAATTCCAGACATGGAAATTATTGCCACTTCTGTTGTTCCACCACCAATATCAATAATCATATTTCCGGTAGGTTCCTGTACTGGAAGATCCACCCCAATTGCGGCAGCCATAGGTTCTTCTATTAGAAAAACTTCCCGTGCACCAGCTGATTCTGCAGAATCCCTTACAGCCCTTTTTTCAACCTGAGTAATTCCTGATGGAACTGCAATTACCACTCTGGGTCGAACCAACGTTTTCCTGTTGTTGTGGACCTTGCGGATGAAATGACTAATCATTTTTTCTGTAACTTCAAAATGGGCAATCACTCCGTCTTTCATCGGTCGAATAGCGGAGATGGTTCCCGGGGCTCTTCCCAGCATTTGCTTAGCCTCTTCGCCTACTGCCTGCACTTCTTTAGTATTACTATTAATAGCAACGACAGAAGGTTCTCGTAAAACAATCCCCTGCCCTTTGACATTTACTAAAGTATTGGCTGTGCCCAAATCAATTGCCAAATCGTTCGAAAAAAAATCCCAGAATAAATTTAACACCCAGGCAACCTTCTTTAAGTTTTAGTTAATTATAAACTAATTGTTTTTCTTCATCCAAGCTTTACCCGCGTAACTAATTGTTTTTCCTTACTTTGTTTTATAGCAAGGGGTCAAAAAAATTGCAAGATAAAAGCCCCTGTACTTGGGCAACCAATAGCAATTTAAACCATAATATATTTTATTAGTCATTTATTCATTGAAATGACAAGAACGTAATATGCCTTGCGATTCTCTTTAGCCTTTTATAGTATAGAGGGCTTTATTAACGAACATAACCAGGTTGTTTTAATGTTAAGTATAATTCGCGAACACGCTGATTCATGGATGATTAAAGCCATCCTCTGGTTAATTATTTTCGCTTTTGTTGGTACCATATTTTATTCATGGGGAATGGGAGGTTCCGCCAGTTCTGGGGGTGGAGTCATCGCTACTGTTAATGGACAAAAAATTCTACAGGCTGAATACGAACGAAACTTTAACAATCTCGTAAACTTTTATCGACAACAGTTCAGAAGTCAGTTTTCCAATGACATGATAAAAAAGCTGGATCTAAAAAATCAGACCCTACAAGGCTTGATCCAGAAAAAAATTCTTCTAATTGAAGCAAATAAACAAAACATTCGAGTGAGTGACGAAGAGGTAATCTCTTACATCAAAAAATTACCTTCTTTCCAGGACGATAAAAAGTTTAGTGAACCTGCTTACAGAAATTATATAAAGATTCAAAGGCTAACACCTGGGGAATTTGAAGAAAGTCAACGCGAGATCCTTTTACTGGAAAAACTTGAAAAATTATTTCGCACACACTCCAAGGCAACAAAGTCAGAAATATTGAAAGAGTTTAGCAATCAGGAAGATAAAGTAAAATTAGAATATGTAAGATTTACCAGCGATCACTTTACATCAGAAACAAAAATCACAGATCAGACTCTGCAAGACTTTTTTCAAGCCAATAAAACTCAATTTCAAATTCCTCCACAAATCCGCGTAAAATACGTAAAAATTGAATCCAAAGATTATGAATCACAAGTCGAACCTAGAGATGAAGACATTGAAGACCACTATCAGACTAAAATAGCCGACTTCCAAGTTAAGAAAAAATACAAAGCCAGTCACATTCTCATAAATTTAAAACCTTCTGAAATTGAAGGCGATCTATCGGAAGATGAAAAACGGGAACAAGCTGATAAAAAAGCCAATTTAAAATCAAATGAACTTCTGGAAAGACTAAATAAAGGTGCCGATTTTGGTGAGATTGCAAAAAAACATTCTGACGACTCGGCATCAGGCATAAATGGAGGAGATCTCGGAGAGTTTCCAAAAGGAACCATGGTTTCAGCCTTTGAAAAAGCTCTCGATAATCTAAAACCGGGAGAAATAAGCAAACCTATTCTAAGCCGTTTTGGTTATCACATTATCAAGCTAGAAAGTGTAGAGGAAAAACGATTAAAACCATTGGATGAAGTTAAAAATGAAATCATTGAATCTTTAAAGGAAATAAAAGCCAGACAACGTGTAAAAAGAATAATAAAGCGCATACACATGGCAGCTCAGCAAGATGGAAACTTGGATAAAGCCGCAGATGGTCATCAACTAAAAACCTCAGAAACGACTTTCTTTTCCATGGAAAATCATAATATTCCGGAAATCGGAGATCAGCCTGAATTCTTTAAAACGGCATTTATTCTTGGGAAAAATAAAGTTGGTGAACCAATCATTACTCCGGAAGTTTCTTATATCTTAAAAGTTATCGAAGAAAAACCTAAATACATTCCCGAGTTACGCAAGGTCCAGGAAAAAGTGAAAGACGCACTAATAGAAAGTAATAACAAAACTGCTACCTTGAAAAAATTTGAAGAATTAAAAGAAAGTTTGAAGGAAAATAAAGACTTGGAAAAAATAGTTAAAAGCTACGGCCTAAGTATAAGCAATACACCATTCTTCAGTAAATCAGAATCTATCCCGGGTATTGGTAATATAGAACAAATTAAAGAAAATTCTTTTGCTATGAAGACAGGGGAGTTTGGTTCTGCCCAAGTTCGTGAACGTTTTTATCTATATAAGCTAGTAGATATCGAAAAATCGGGAGCGCCAGACTCGGAGCAGACCAAACAAATCACAAACAAAATAAAAACAGAAAAAAAGCGTCAAGCATTTCAAGAATGGATCGACAACTTAAAAGCCGGTGCGGAGATTTTGGTAGACAAAACCTTGCTTTAAGCTCCCTAACATCCCTCTTTTTTGTACAAACGGTGGATAGCTAAAACTTTCTTAACTAAAGAATCTATATCTTTGGCGAGTACCCGAATCATTTCTTCTTTCCTAATTCCTCCTAAATCATAAATAATGTCTGGAACAGAGCCATAAGTGGTTATCGCCTTTTCTGTACCCCATTCTAAGGAAGAGCCCTCTCGAATGCGTACTTTCTTTGGCTCCTTAGAACGGTCAAAAGAAGCAATTTGAAATTTCAACTTCTTGCAAATTTGAAGCAAGGAATCAGTATATTTAATATTCATTACCGCTCGTTTTTCTGGATCGTGTTGCATCACCGTTAATACGATATTAGCGACATGACGGGAACCGCCAAATCGTGGTCGAGCTCCAGTAAAAATATCCTCTCCATTCTTTATAACGCGTCCTGGAATAGCTAGGACATCCTCATGTTGTTTCGCATTACTCAACCCTAATCCGATATTCGTTTGAACCTCCGGAATTAAATTTCCAATACGTTCTTTTTTAAAAATTTCAATGGCATTTTCTAAATCACACAGAGATTTTATTTTTTCACCTTCCCGATACATTGCGGCAAAAGGCTCAACACACGGAGCACCATTACCCGGCGAAATACTTCCAAGGATAGACTGGTTAATATATTCTTTAGCTCTTTGCACTGCTATTCGTAAAGATACTCCTAGGGCTAGCTTTGCCGCTATTGCCGAAGAAAATACACAGCCTGTACCATGAATATCTAATTTTGATAAACGTCCAGATAAAAAAACCTGAAAACCTTTTTCGTCTAATAGTAAATCATCGGGGTTTCCTTTAAGATGGCCACCGGTAATCAAAACGGCGCGTACTCCAGTTTTTAAAATAATACGGGCCGCTTTCTTCCTGTCTGCCAGACTTCTAATTTTCAGACCAGAAAGTAGCTCCGCTTCCCTTATATTAGGAGTAACCAGGGTAGCTAAAGGCAGTAATAATTCTTTGAGGGCTTTAACTCCGCCTAGTGTCAACAAACGCTTACCCGAAGACGAAGAAACAATTGGATCAACAACTATATTTTTCATTCGGTGTTTCTTTGCCATTTTTGAAACGAGAAAAACAGTTTCTTCATTACCGAGCATTCCAATTTTAACGGCCTGACATTTTTTATCCTCTGAAATAGCCCGGAATTGTTCTCCAATCACAGAGGTAGGCAAGTCATAGGTTGATTGCACACCAAAAGTATTTTGAGATGTTATGGAGGTAATAATAGTTTTTCCAAAAACACCAAGAGCCGAAAACGTTTTTAGGTCTGCTTGAATACCGGCTCCTCCTCCTGAATCTGAGCCCGCAATAGTCAAAACAGTATTTATAGTTCTTTCAGACATAGCTAACCTTAATTTAAAAAAGTGAACAATCAAGAAGGGGTAATTTAGCAGACGGCAAAGAGGACTGGCAATAGAATATTAACTTTTTCAACCCACGGTAACAGATTTTGCCAGAGAACGAGGTTTATCAATATTTCTCTTAAGGGATGTAGCAGTAAAATAAGCAAATAATTGACCAATAACAAGTTGGATCAGAGGAGCAATCAGTGTAGGGACCTTTGGGAGAATCAATTCTTCATTAAATAAATCTTGATTTTTCCTCTGCTCAGTAAAATGGATTCCCAAGACAAATCCAGACCGGGCACGAATTTCTTCAATGCTATGCAGCGTTGATTGATACAATTCCTTTTTCTCTTTTGGAGGTACAAAAACAATGGAGAAAATTTCGTCATCAATCATCGCTAGGGTACCGTGCTTGAGAAATCCTCCGGGCATTCCTTCCGCGTGAACGTAGGCTACTTCTTTCATTTTTAAAGCTGCCTCTAAAGCTATTGGATAATATATCCCACGCCCTAAATACAACCAGTTTTTGTTTTTACAATATTTATGCGCAATGCGATGAATAAAACCAGATCTCTCATTTAAAATTCCCTGAATAATCGCGGGAAGATCTTTTAGGGAATTATAGTTTTGCTGATATATTTTTTTTGAAATAACCTTTTTCTTAAGTCCTAATTTCATTGCTATCAGAGTGAGCACTACCATTTGCGATAATGCAGCTTTGGTACTAATAACGCAAATTTCAGGCCCTGATCCTTGCAAAATGACTTGATCCACCATCCGAGCAATTGAAGACCCCATCACATTCACAATAGCAGCCGTTTTTGCACCTTTCGCTTGCGAATATTTTAAAGCCGATAGCGTATCGAAAGTTTCACCTGATTGTGACATTGCAAATACCAAAGTATTTTTATTGACATTTGCTAGCGTTATAAATTCATCTGAGCTGATCGAGGGAATAAACTCCTGCGCCAGTTCAGAAAAAATGTATTGCGCATATTTTGCAACATAGAACGTAGTGCCAACCCCCAAAAAATATGAGGAATCTGCTTTCGCAAACATCTCAACAACCTCCTCCAGTTCTGAGGCCTCTAAATCAAGTGCATTGGATATGGTTTGCGGCTGCTCATAAATTTCTTTGAGCATATAATGAGGATACCCTTTTTTCTTTGATGTTTCGCTGTCCCATTCAATCTTAGTAATAGGTTTTGTAACCTCATCTTGATTTGTAATATTTTTAACAACGTAGGAATCACGGGAAACAATGGCGTATTCTCCATCATCAAGGATGACAGCATTTTTAGTATGATCTATAAAGGCATTGAAGTCTGAACCAACGAATTTTATTTCATCCCCGATTCCTAGCATTAAAGGGGATTCCCGCTTGGCACAAAATATTTGATCTGGCAGATAAGTACAAATAAAAGCCAAGGCAAATGTCCCTTCAATAAGATTGAGGGTCTTAACCAGGGCTTTTTCAGGATTCTGGCTTCTCTTAAAAAACTTCTCCAAAAGGTGCGCAATAACTTCGGTATCCGTTTCCGAAGAAAATTTATAACCTTCTTTTTTAAGCGAATCCCTTAATGATCTATAATTGGAAATTATTCCATTGTGAACAACAGCGAAGTTTCCATTACGAGAGGTAAAGGGGTGGGTATTGTTTTGGGTTACTTTCCCATGCGTAGCCCAACGCGTATGAGCTATTCCTATATTACTTTTTTGCTGAAGAACATTATGTTTTCGGTAAAATTCTTCTACCCCACCAATATCTTTTTTAATAATAAGATGGGTTTTATTCATTAGAGCGACACCACAGGAATCGTACCCACGGTATTCAAGATTTCTGATACCCTCAAAAAGGAGTTCAGATATATTTTTCAGTCCAACAACTCCACTAATTCCGCACATATTTACCTATTACTTATTGGTTAGGGAGTAGCAGGCGGGAATTACTTTCCCCGAGTGCACCATCGTTCCCGGTTGAATCATATTTCCTGCGCCAACCACTACTCCATCACCAAGAAATGCACCCAATTTGGACATGCCTGTGGAAGTAGGACGCTTCCCATTTTTAACTGATATGGGTTTCCAATCGATAGAGCGATTCACCGTCATACAGCCAGAACCAATATCCACATTTTCTCCCAAAACACTATCACCGATAAAAGAAAGTCGGCCGATTTGCGTATTGTCCATGACCACGCAGTTCTTTAATTCTACTCCACTACCTATCTCGCAGTTTTTTCCAAGAGAGGTATAACTTCTGATCAGTGAATTGTTACCAATATAACTTCCTCGACCAATTGAGCAAGGTCCTTCAATAACCGCACCTGCCTTAATGGTCACATTCTCCTCAATTTTAACTATCCCCTGCAGAGTCACATTAGCTTCTAGGATAGCAGTCTTGGCAATAGAAGACTCTCCCCAGGAGTCCATTATCATTTTATTAGCCGTTAAAATTTCCCAAGGCCTTACCACATCTAACCATTCATCTTCCCACATTGATGCACGTAGGCCATCACCAGCCACCATTTTCTTAAGAGCCCTTTCCATTGATGAACTATTTGACTCTAACAACTGAAAAAATGAAGCTGGTAAAATAAAAACTCCCGCTAAAACATAATTTCCAAGGTTATTACTTTTCGGTTTTTCAACGATTTTGGTAATTTCCATTTGCGCATTAAGAAAAACATTCCCAAACTGCTGATTGGATGGTGGCAAACAAATCGAAGCCACGGGAGATTTGAATGCATGGAAGGATTGATGAATTTTGCTAAAGATATTTTCTGCGGTAAGAATGTCCCCATAGAGCAGGAGAAAATATTCGCCAGGAGAAATTTTATTTTTTACCTGCATCACCGCATTTCCGATACCGCGACTTTGTTTTTGCTCTATATAATGAATATTCAATCCATCGTGATCATGATCTTGTAGTGCTTGAATTAATTTTTCTCTTTTATGTCCCACCACAACAAAAATATCATTGATACCTGAACTTTTTAATAATTCCAGAGAATTATCCAGAATGGTGCGACCAGCAACACCAATCATAGGTTGTGGGCGTGTATTTGAAAAAGGACTGAGATTAGTACCTTTACCTGCAGCTAAAATTATAGCTTTCATTTAGAAAATTCCGATTGGAAAGGATATGCTCTATTTTGAGGGTAAGCACCCGTTTTTCAATAATTGTTCAACACGTTTTAGATCATCGGGAGTATTTATCCCAATAATCTCATCGGCATCCTCTGTTTCCAAAGATGCTACGAGGTACCCATTTT
>ENA-UPTF01000360-UPTF01000360.1-marine-metagenome-genome-assembly--contig:-NODE-360-length-32871-cov-10.145941_pt1 | contig 32871 bp, 42 predicted proteins | sample MGYA00238166_ERZ767019 | MGnify/ENA primary metagenome ERZ767019 (study PRJEB28930, sample SAMN06266391) | marine metagenome | isolation source: Sea water from 250 m depth | place: Atlantic Ocean... | reverse complement strand
AGAGAAATAGGTTATAATTCAAGACCTGTCATAATTGTTGAAACAATCGCAGATACAATGTATCTTAATGCGTTTGATAAGTATCTAGAGGATCCAAATATTTCTATGAATCCATTGAATATAGTTGCAGCATATAATAAAAACTCGGTATTACCTTTAGCAATTTTTTACAGAAATCATGGATACAATACTTTCGTTTTATTAGATAATACCAAAGAATCTAGAGATATTTCGACACAATTAGTTGCAAATGAATTTTCAAAGATTCAAACTATATTCTTTGAACATGATGGGAAAGCATTACAATCTATTGAGGATTATATGGTGCCAACAGATTATTTACATGCGGTTAATCAAACTTATGCCATAAAATTAAGAAGAGAGGGATATGTTAATCTGACAGATGAGCACATAAAATCACAAAATAAAAATGGTGTTTTAGAAGGGCTTGGCTCAATTTGGGACGAACATAAAGAAGATGGATGGGAGAGATTTGATAGTGAAGAAGTTTGTCGATACATATGTGAAAAAATCGCTATAAATGAAGCAGAATTTTTATCGGATAAAACTCGTGATAGATTTAGATCACTTTACAGATTAATAGCAGAAAGAATTCGTCAACAACAAAATCTACTTTCTAGTCAGAGTTCAGAGAGAAAAAGAAAAATGAGTGTTTAATCAGAAATTATCTTCTAAATAGTTCTTTTTTGGTTTTCTTGGTTTTGTTTTCAAAAGTCTTATTCCAACTAAAATAATTGGTATTGAAACACACATGAAAATTAGTGGAGTGATTTCAACAGTAATGTCAATCAATTTTTCTTGAATATTTTCAATCATTGTATACGAAAAGATCATTCCTAGTAACACTACTACTCCACTAGAAATAATTAAAATGCCATTTAGTTTAGAACCATATCGCTTTGACAAGACAAACGAAACTCCAATGACTATCATTGCCGGTGCAATACTAAGTGATATGAATTGAAATAGTTTTGGAGCTGCTTCAAATGCAAACATTGCTTCATCAGAGGGAATCGACATAAAATTAAAAACTGTAATTACCTCAGCAACAAAAAATATAGAGAGAGCTAAACCAGCAATTGCAAGATATTTTTCTAGTGACATATTAAATGAAAATTACTATGAAGTAATAAATCATAGTAAATTAATCTAGTATTCCTACAAGAAGTGATAATTCCTTCCTACAATAGGTTCCTAATTCTTCAGCAGCCTTCTCAGGTGATAATTTATTATGAAAAATACCAAATCCAGTTTCAAGTCCAGACCAAGGGATTATTTTTGGATATACTTCAATATGCCAATGAATTTGTTTGCTATTTTTCTTTTCTGGGGATAAATGAAAAGCGATGTTATAAGATACATCTTTAATTTTTTTACTTAATCCTCCTAAACTAGCACGTAAAATTAATGCTAAATCATTAATTTCTTTTTGTGAAATCTTTGAAAAACTTGTTGTGTGTTTTTTTGGACAAATCCAAAATTCATATGGATGAGATGGTGCCCATGGTGATAATGCGATAAATCCTTCTGTTTGAAGAATTTGTCTTGGACCACCAGATTCGGTAGTTACTACTTGACTCATTGGATACACACCTTTTTCATTTAGTATTCTGTGTGAAGAATTTGCTTCATAGTCTATAGTTGGAGGTATTGTTGAAAAAGAAACCATGTTTAAATGTGGATGTTCTACTGTGGCACCTGAATTCTTACCATGATCACCATAAATTGCAACATACGCAACGCCTTTCTGCGTATATAACCAACGTAACCTGTCTTGCAGAACAACAAGAACGTTAGACCATTGCTCCACACTAATAGTGGAGAGATTTTCTTTTTCATTGGGGGATGCAACAATTACATAATGAAATCCATATGCAGGTTCACTGTATAATGGATGCTCAGAGTATGTATTATTGGTGTTAATAGCTACTAATGGTTCTAGTGCAGGAAAAACTCTGACTGACCAATCTTTTACATAATAATCATCAGCGTCTTGAAGTCTTTGTAGCATCCCATCTTTAAACACTAATGATAATACAGATGGATTTGTCATTGATTCATTTCCTGGTTTATATGGATTTTTTTTCGTTGGCTTAGCTTTACCATTTTCTGGATTAACAATTACAAATCTTTCAGATACGTGATCTTTCCTCATATTTCCCAAGATATATTATAAAAAATTATTGGGTAAAAAAGTGTTGAACGATCAAATCAGAAATCAATTCTGGTTGTAAGGTTTAAAACATCGAAAAATATCTGAGAATTGAATTGAGTTATGACAATTCAAATATCAAAATTGTTTACGTGTTATTAGATGGTGTAGGTGATTTACCACATCCTGATACAAACAATAAAACACCTCTAGATAATGCTGAAACACCAAATCTAGATTTACTAACTAAAAATGGAAAAATGGGGCAAGTAATATCAGTTGGAAAAGGCATTGCGCCAGAATCAGATATTGCAGTTTTCAATATGTTGGGATACAAATTTCATCATGCTGACTATGCCGGTAGAGGTGTCATAGAGGCAATTGGAATTGGGATTGATTTTAAGAATGGTGATTTGGCACTTCGTGGAAATTTTGCAACTTTAGATGAAAAAAATGTGATAATTGATAGAAGAGCTGGAAGGAATATTGAAAAACAAGATGCAACTGGCATTGCAAAAGAAATAGAAGAAAACATAAAATTTTCTAATCCACTAGTGTCAGTAGTAGTTGCACCAACTATTGGTCACAGAGTAGTAATAAGAATTAGAGATGAACACCCTCTCTCTGCAAATATTTCAAACACTGATCCTGCATATGCAAGAATAGATGGAATGGGAATTGCAAAAGCAGTAGGTGATTTCCTGAAAATTGAGCGCTGTTTACCTTTGGATGAGACTGACTCATCATTACTAACATCTAATCTAGTAAATGAATTTACAGAACAAACACTAAAAATAATGAAAGAGAGTATAATTAATAAAAATAGAGATGAGCAAAATAAGAAACTACTAAACAGCATACTTCTTCGTGACGCAGGAAATAAAATTCCTAACGTACAATACATTAATGAAAAATACTCAATGAAGTTTTCGTGCATTGTAGATATGCCAGTAGAAATTGGAATTTCAAATATCTTACAGATGAAAGCATTTAGTGCAGGTGGTTTGACTGATTATGAAGAAAAAGCCAAAGTTGCTGCAAAAGCGCTGAACACAGAAAATGCAATATACGTCCATTTGAAAGGACCTGATGAATTTGGTCATGATGGTGATGCTATTGGTAAAATGAAAAATATTGAAGAGATAGATAGAAGATTCTTTGGTACACTTTTAGAAAATATTGATAAAGAGAATGTGGTGATAGTAATTTCTGCTGATCATTCAACCCCATGCATAAACAAGGGACATAGTGATGATCCTGTTCCATTATTAGTATCAGGGAATAAAATAAAAAATGATAGAACTGAAAGATTTACTGAACATGATTCTAAAAATGGTGAAATAGGTCTATTAGAGGGTGCACAGGTTATTGATACCGTATTAGATATTATTAAATCCCAAAACTAACAACTTCTTTACTATTAATAATCTCAATTACAAGTTTTTTAATTCTGTCAACATTAATTTTATAATACATACCTTTAGAGTTTTCAAGTTTTTCTAATGCTCTTTTGAAAATTGAAATGCAAGTATCATCTTCATCTTTTTGATAGTGAACTAAACCTGCAGCAACTAAAATTAAACCATTAACTAGTTTCTTTTCATCACCATCAATATTTTTCCATACTCCTTCAAGTACTTCATGACATTCCCAAAATCTCTCATCGTTGAAATAAGATATTCCTAAGGATACAGCGTCTTCTTTTTCAAAAGTCTCCTCTATGACATGCTTTGCATGATCTAATTTTCCTATACTAGAAAGTTTCTTGACTAGATCATCCAAATGACTCTCTGGAATGGAAACATCAAGTTCAATGTAGTTCTTAGAAACTCTACAATCTCTTAATATACGATTCATTCCATATGACAAATCTCTCGAGTCTCTCAAGATAGTTTTGGCATTTTTCCTAGTAAATTTAGAATCATTAGTAAGATGAAGCATATATCTATCCATAATAGTATCTACACAAATTTTCTTAAATTTGTTCGCAATGGCATTGAAGATTTATAAGAACAATTCAGAGGATTTGTTACATGTCAATGATTGAAATAGTAAATGACAAGACAAATTCATTTTTAGATAGAAGGGAAATTACTTGTAATTTTAAAGCTGTTGGAGGGAAATTAAAGCAAAATGAAGCAGTAGATATGATAAAAAAAGAATTCAAGTTGGATGGTAAAACTGTGATTGCAGTAAGCATGAGAAATCAGTCAGGAAGACCAAATATTTCTGCTAAATTCTATGTTTTTGACGATGAGAAATTAGCTAGAAGGCAAATTAATCCGGTAATTTTTGAACGGTTAGATAGAAAGAAGGCAAAGGCTGAAGAAGCAAAGGCTGAAGCACCAGCTGAAGAAGCAAAGGCTGAAGCACCAGCTGAAGAAGCAAAGGCTGAAGCACCAGCTGAAGAAGCAAAGGCCGAGGATTAATTATGCCTGTAGAAAAAAAAGGTAACAAAGGTTCTAGTCCAAAAGTCTATGAGTATTATAAAATTGATGGCGACAAAGCTTCAAAAATAAAAAAAGTCTGTTCACGATGTGGAAGGGGTATATTCATGTCAGAACATAAAAACCGTCGTACCTGTGGACGTTGTAACAATACAGAGTTTATTTAATATAATTTCTTTCTTCTAAGTTTTGAATTCTTTGCATGAATAATTTCTAGCTTTTGTAGCAAAACCTCATCAAACTTGATACGTGTCAATAATTCTGCATTTAATTTAATATTGTTTATATCTAAAGAAATTTTTGATACTGGGAATTTTTTTTCAATCCAAAACTTCATTACTTTATCTTCTAATTTATAATCTCTAAATCCAGATGGAAAACGTTTAGTTATATGAGATATCAAGGTAGTGTCATTAAAAACACTTCTAGGCTCTAATAATCTGGTATTATCAGAGTAAACATTTTCAAATAGATTACTTGATACTTCATCAGAGATTATCTGCATCTTTGATAATCTAGTAAATAATTCAAGATAATGCAAAAATTCATGCGCTAAAATAGCGTGAATTGTTCCTTTAAGACCATAAGCAACTAACGGAGCAGATATTTGAATTATGATTTGTACAGAATTCTTTACAGTAACAGGGATTGTTCTGGCAAAAAGTATTCCAGCATCTGTTGAACTGGCAGTATCAGCGATAATTATTGACGGATCAATATATGCAATAGGAAAATTAAGATGTGATGCTTTTTCTATACGCTCAATTCCTGATGAAACAAGTGGAAATCGTTTAATAATTAAATCAAAAATTTCCGTATTTAGAATTCCTTTATTTCTTGCCTCTTTGATTTGAACTAATGGATCCACACATAAGGTCAAAAAATTAGTATAAAAAATGTTAATTTTTGTTAGTCTTACCCATTACATCAATTTGTTTAAAATCAAATTGAATACATGTACATTTATTTTCTAATAATTCACTCAGATTGGGCTTAACACTGGACTTTTCAACAAATGATTTGATTGGAACACCACCATCAACTAACATGAAAATTTTTAAAAAATTTGGATTAGATTTTTTATATCTAAGATTATAAATTGACTTTTCAATAGTTTTTTCTCCTCTGTTATGAATCACTAAAGGATTTTTTTTGATTAAATGAAGTTTTTTGAGTAAATTATCATCAAATGGACTTTCAGATTTTACAAAAATAGATACACTTGATCTGAATGGCACAGAATCTTTTGGTTGAGACTGAATCTGACGCAAATCATATAATTCAATTCCATCCAAAGAGATCTTTTTTTTAAATCTTAATTTTCTAATATGAGGTTCAAATATTTTTACAAAAAATGGTCTACCATTTCCTGATATCAAACTAGATTTATCTTCTCCACCGATCCAGTTTATCTTAATTTGCTTTGAATTATATTTCATGTTAAGAAATTGTGTTATTTGTCCTTCAACACTATTGAAATTTCCTAGTCCATGAAAATTACAAGCAGTACAACCTTTTCCTTGACAATTTTTACATGGTTTTTGTTTCTGTGGGATATTTCTTCGATTCTTTGTGTATCTTCCATATGCAAATAAAGATCTTGACTGTATTCTACACGAATCATCTTTAAAATTTATTTTAAATGTTATATCTGGAATGGTAATTTCAGTTTTCGTTTTTGTTCGTCTTGCAAATTTTTTACCTAATTCATAATTTATCTGTGTTTTGATATTTATTCCACCTCGTATCCTAAATTTTGATTTAATGAAATCATCATTATCAGAAACTGATGGTTTTAGAGTTGTTCCTACAAGAAAAGTTGAAAATTTGTGTAATGATGAATTTTCAATCATATGTTCAACAACTTGATCAAATGTTTCAAAAATATTTTTACAGATAAAACACTTTTTGAGTGGTAATTTTTTTGTATTTAAATTAAATTTTTTACCTAGGCTATTACTTGGCTTCAAAGATATTTTTTTTGAAATTAATCTCCCAATACAATAATTACATAATGAATGATTTTTCAGAATATTATTTACTAAGATCTGAGTTGATTCTATATCCTTCATATCAATATGTACAATCTGCTATTGTATGAATATTTTATGATGCCTTAACCAAGTCCTAATTTTCGCATCATACCTTGCATTTGACGACCTTTTGATGCTTTCATCATATTTTTTGAATTTTTATAATTTTTTAATAATTCTTTTACTTCGTGTTCAGGCCAACCTGAACCTCTTGCAATTCTTTTAATTCTAGATGCGTTCAATAAATCAGGATCTGCTTTTTCTTTTGTATTCATACTTTGAATAATGTATCTCCATTTATCCATACGTTTTTCCATCTGTTCAAGTTGATCTTCTTTAACCATTCCTGACAAACCAGGCATTGTTTCCATTAAACTTTGTAAGGAACCAACTTTTGTAACTTCCTCCAACTGATAAAAGAAATCTTCCATGTTCATTTTTCCACTAGAAATTCTTTTCATTCTAACTTCGTCAGCTTCATTTTCAAGACGTTTTGCTAAATCAAGTACCGCTTGAACATCACCCATTCCAAGTAATCTGCCCACAAATCTTGTTGGTGAAAATTGTTCTAAATCATCAATCCTTTCTCCAGTTCCGACATACATTACTTGTGCACCAGTAGCTGCTGATGCAGCTAATGCACCACCACCTTTTGCTGAACTATCTAACTTTGTAATTACAATTCCACCAACTGGAATGATCTTGTGAAATGCCTCCGCTTGAGAAAAGCATTGTTGACCAATTGTTCCATCTATTACAAGTAAGCCTAAATCAGGTTCTGCTACTTTACTAATATCTGTCATCTCATCTAAAAGATCTTTTTCCTCTTTGTGTCTACCAGCAGTATCAATTAGAATTATGTCCAAGTTTGAATTCTCAAAATGTTTTAAACCATTTTTTACTATTTTAGGTGAATCTTTATTATTTTCTTCCCCATAAACTTCGACATTTGATTTCTCACACATGGTGCGAAGTTGAACTAGCGCACCTGGTCTAAATGTGTCAGCTCCTATTACACCAACACGATAACCTTGTTTAGTAAGAAACTTAGCAAGTTTTGAGGAAATTGTAGTTTTTCCACTACCTTGAATCCCTAACATCAAAACTTTGTTAATTTTACCTGATTTGAAATGAAATTCTGTATCATTTCCTAATAATTTTGCAAGTTCATCATATAGTATTTTAACAATATGATCTTTTCTTGATAATCCTGGTGGCGGGGTTTCATTTAATGATCTTTCTTGTAGATTTTTTGTAATTTCTAAAACAAGTTTTACATTCACATCTGATTGTAATAAAGAACGCTGAACATCCTTAGCTAATTCTTTTATTAATTCTTCATCGATACCAGATGAACTAACAATTTTTTTTATGGCAGAGCGAAGTCCGTTTTTAAGATTATCTAACATTGTTAACTAGTCCAACATCCACTATTTCAAATCTTCCTCTGTATCCATCCCATTTTTTTTTAAATTCTATAATTTTAAGTGGGTTATTAAATAGGGGGCAATTTAAAACAAATGTTTCTGCTTCGCCACCTTCAAAATTTAAATTAAATTGGAATTTTTTTGAAAGTTTTTCTAAAATTTCAAGATCAGCATAGGTAATCTTTTTCCCAAGCCATCTATCATCTAAACCATTTGTAGTTACACTGCATATTATAAATTCAAAATTGTCATCTAATAGATTTTTCATATAAACCGATGCATTTTCATGCCATAATGGTGAAATTAATTTTAATTTTAAATCATCACAAATAGATTCAAATTTAGACTTTTGAAACTCACTTAATATTCCACCATGAACAATTCCATCAATTTGGAAATTATTTTTTGCCTCACTGATTAATTTATGTAAAAGTGAAATTTCATCGGTAGTATTTGTGGATACTGACTTGTCAATTATATGAGATATATTCATAGATTCAGATTGTACTTTTGTTTTTGTAATGTTGTCGTAATGGAGTAAATTACTTTCATCTGAATATGGTATTATTGTGATTAATGCCTCAACTGTGTGACCAAGTTTTTTTGCTTTGTAAATTGCATAGCAGCTATCCTTACCACCTGAAAAAAAAGCTGCTAATTTCATTATTATCAAAAAATATTGGGTGCCTCAATACTCATAATCCTCATCAAAAGTCAGATGGCTTTTCCAATCATCATTAGCATCCCATTAGGATGTTTTTATTCGCATTATTTTTATTCTTCCCATGACATCCCAATATTCAACATCTTGACCTTGTTCTAGTTTTCCTTCTACTTCTTCATCAATCAAATCGGCATCAATCGTTTCAAAAGTTTCAGAGTCCATTACTTGAATATTAGAACCAGTGATTGAAATTATTTGTCCTGTTTTTTTATTGATTAGTGGAACATGAATTTGCATACTGACAGGACCAACATGTGGTCGTTTTTGCCCATCAAAAACTCCAATACCAACAATTCTTGCCTTGGCTGCTCCATGTTTACCTGGTTTACTTGTATCATATTCAACTATCTTACAAGGATCTCCTGTTGGTTGATCAGAAACAGGCAATAAGATGTAAGAACCAATTTTTAACGAACCTAAATCAGATGGTTTGCTCATACTTGTTCAAATTTTGAGGACTATTTACCTTTTTTTATTTTAATTTTTCTAAAAGAGAAAAACTAACTAGATTATTCATTACTATACCCTTTCTACAAATATCGAGTCTAGTTTGTTCACAATATTTGTTATCACTTTGATGACTCTTTTCACTCGAAACTTCCATTATGACAATGTTATTGCTATAAGGAAATGTGAATTTTGGTGTAACACTGGAAAAAAGCTCCATGTGTCCAAAGCCCGTATATCCTACTTTATCGCGTCGTGCTACATGAATAGCCACATCAGTTTGATCTTCATGGGAATCACCATATTCTAAATAGTAGATTGAAATAAAATTTGGTTTCCCAACAGTTTGTCTTTCAAAAAGCAAATCATCAATTTTAAAAATGAATGATGGTTTTTCTAGTAGATTTTTAGACATTTCAGTAGAAATTTTTTGATGGTTTTTAAATTGTGCAAGAATATAGTGATTTGTTGCATAAGAGAAATATGGTTGACTATTCTCCGAGAATGTGGCAGTTACAAAATACATATCTCCAATATTTTTTGAACCCATCCAGAGGTCTTTTTGTTCAATTGAATTATGATCATGAAGATATGGTGAACAAACATATCCACTAGTTCGAAGTTTTTGAACAGTCATAGTTTCAAAATTATTAGAAGATATTTAATTTTTGTTTAATTTAGCACTAAAACTAAAGTTAATAATACAAAAAAACTGTAAAAATACAGTCCCCACTTAGCTCAGCCTGGTAGAGCTTCCGACTGTAGTTGTCGGCTTAGGGCTGAATAACAGTAGTCTACTAGGCATACAGAAATCGGGTTGTCGAAGGCTCAAATCCTTCAGTGGGGACCATTTCTCTTTAAAAATTAAAATCATTCATTTGTAACTCAGGCTTATTTTCATTGAAATTCATTTTTGAGATTTTATAATAGATTATCTCACCCCTACGTTCTATAACTGCAATAATTGGTTCTTTACCCATCTGTGTTATTTCATAGATATTTTTTTGGATCTGACCAATCTTTTCTTGTGCACCTTCATTTAGTGCAAATACAAGATATTTTGAAGACTTTGTTCCGAAATTACCACGTTCATAAACTCGAAAATCAGAACCAAATCCAAATCCATCTTTGACAACATAACCACGAGTTCTTAGATCTCGAAATATTAGAAATTTTGTAAGAATATCTTCATCAGTCTTAATACAGAATTGCATTAAACTGTCAAAATCAACAATACGACTTCCTTTGGTAAGTTTCAATTTTTTTAAATATAACAGATATAATGTTTCAAAAGTATTGAGGAAGTAATCACAATCATTATTTTCTCCATATCCTTTTTGCTTTAGTTCATTTTGCATTTTTTGGTTTTTTATCAGCGTTTTATTTTTAGATAAATTTCCGTGTATTTGGAATTCTAAATCTGATGACATTATGAATTGGGTGAGGATTTTTCCAATATAAGAATAAATACAATTTTTGGGTGTATTACATGAAATTAATCCAATTTTCTAACCGTTAAAATAGGGCAATTTAATTTTCATCATTATGCATGGAGCATGTTATAGACAGGGTAGAGGACAACCTTACGCGAATACGAGGCACATAAAAGGTAAGCCACAGATCAAAATTGCTAAATTTAACAGCGGGAACCGCAAAGGTGATTTCGATGTATGTGTTCAATTATTAATTAACGAAAAAGTTCAGATTAGACATATGGCTATAGAGTCGGCTAGATTAGCTGCTAACAAAACTTTAGAAAAAACAACTGGTGAATCAGGTTATTCATCACGTCTAAGAATTTATCCACATATCAGACTTAGAGAAAATAAAACAATTGCAGCAGCAGGAGCAGATAGACTTTCAGAAGGAATGAGAAGAGCATTTGGTAAAGCAAATAGTCTTGCAGCAAGAGTAAAGCAAGGACAAGTCATAATGGAGATGAATGTGAAAAAACAACACTTGGAAGCTGCAAAAAAAGCATTGAAAAGTGCATGTGTCAAACTCCCATGTACGCCTACAATCAAAGTAATAGAATTAAAAAAATCAAAAACCTAATTTTTCCTGAAAATTCTTTTGATTTGATTTTATCAAATCAACAAATTCTAAGAATTCATCATTTGTTGGGTTTCTATCTAATACTCTTCGATGTTGATAATAAAACGAGTTGTAAAGGCGTCCTATGAGAATACCTAGCCATAATGATTGAGAATCAAGCGAGTATGTGTTTACATCAATTGAGGAGGTAATTTTTCGAATTTCATCATTTTTCACAAAAACTTCATCTAGTTTATCATGTAATATCTTAAGAATTTTTTCGTCCATACATATAGTATAACTGTGTGATTAAAAACAATGTTGAAAAAATCATTAAGCTTTAATATCCTATTTTTAATTTAACGATTGAGCAGTCGTCGTATAGTTTGGTTATTATTCTAGCTTGCCAAGTTAGTGACCCGGGTTCGAATCCCGGCGACTGCATTTTAATTTGTGTTGACTTCTAACCCATTTTTTATAATATCTAACGCCTCAATCACTTTTTCAGGTTTTGGTAGTTGAATCATGAAAATATTTTCTGGAGAATCTTTTGATGCAATTGCAAGTATATAGTTCTGAGATAAATGTTCAAAAAACTTGAAATGAGTATTTGCATTAACTAATACCCTTTCCTTAATTCCACCATATGAAAATGTAAGTAAAATCTCTACGAACACATGGCCAATCCCATCTTGTAAAATATTCAAATTTGTATCAACAGATAGAGGCTTACCAGCTACTTTTGCCAAAATTTCATAAAACTGTTTTTGTTCAAAACCTATACACGGTATTTGCTTTCCTTCAAAATCTTGAATTGATAAATCATCATGACATTCATCTTGGAGTTTTTTTAATTCCTCACTTGACAACTTATTTCCTCAGCATCTTTGGAATTACTTTGTCCCCAAGTTTTACTAGAAATGGTGTTATGATTGCTGTAATAATTGTAATTACACCAATTAATGGGAATAAAAATGCACTAACAACACCCGCGTCAACTCCAACTTTAATTATTACGATTGAGAATTCACCACGTGGTGCTGCTAGGGTGAACGCAGATCTAAGAGATTTCCCACGCTCTTGCCTGAAAATAACATTACCTAACATATTTCCACCAAATTTCATTAATAATGCTACAACAATTAGAGCAATTGCAACAAAAATATAATTTTCAAGTTGTCTTACATCCATTAGTGCACCTACAGACACAAAAAATATTGCTACAAACATATCTTTAATTGGACTAGAAAGTATTTTTGAAACTTCAGCAGATTTTGATTCTGCAATAAGGACTCCCGCAAGGAATGCACCTATAGCAACGGATAATCCTACAACATTAGCTAGTAATGAGTAACCAAAACAAACGCCCAAAATCGCCAAAAGTAGAATTTCTCTATTTTCAGCACTAGCAACTCTGTCAACCAGTTTTGGTATAACCCTAATTCCTACTGTAAAAGTACCAACGATTAAAATTCCTGCAACAACAACCACTGCAATAATACCTTCTATAGATACATTACCTACTAATGCAATTGATTCAAGTGATGCTATTAGAATTACTGCTATTACATCTTCTACAATAAGAATTCCTAAAACAAGAATTGAAGATTCCTTTTTTATCTTACCTGATTCTTCTAAGACCTTGACGATTATAGCAGTACTACTTATTGATAATGCAGCTGCCAAGAATAATGAATCCATGAACTCTAACCCCATGCTAGTACAGACATAGAACACTAATCCTAACGTCATAAACAGACCTAATGTTCCTACTCCAATAGCCACTTTTCCAATTGACCGTATCTTTGCAAATGGAAACTCAATTCCAATAACAAAAAGTAATAAAATCACGCCGATTTCTGCAAATACATTCAGTGCGGAAATGTCAGATAATAGCCCAACTGCAGTCGTATCTGAAGCTCCAATATCATCAGACAAAAATGGTGCCCATAGAGGTGATAGTGGGCCAATTAACATTCCTGCAAACAAATATCCTATAATTAATGGCTGACGAATTTTGAAAAATGCTAATGTAACAATACCTGCAAGGATCATAATTATTGCCAAATCAGTTACAAATGTATCATGAGGCATTTGTAGAGGATTAATTTTATCTACAAGATCCCATAAGCCACCTGTAAGTGACGACTGAAGGTTTCCCTCTGATTCAATTTGCAGAAAAAAGTTTTGCACTCATTCATTAGATCTAATTTCCTTAAAACAATTTAGAGGATAATGGCTTTATTATGATATTTTCTATGACTAATAATCTGGGATGATGATCAGAGTGGCTGATTTATGAAGAAATAAGCTCTGGGGTATCTGACCAGGTTTGGTAATTCTAAGAGAACCTATATTATTAATAGTACCGTACTATACGGTAATATATGTTAGAATGTGAATATTGTGAACAACATTTCATCGAGAATAGAAATGGATTAGCTGAAAAAACATTTCATGAACTGCTTCATGACCCAGAAACTGTCAATAAGTAACCTCGATAAATCTTATTTTATTTTATCTGGAGCTTTTTTAATCAGTAAAATATTGTTAATAATACATGGCAGTAAAAAAAAGTACAAAAAATACTGCAAATAAAGTAAAAAAGAAACCTAATCTAAAAAAAGAGCCAAGTAACAACCAATTATTAAAAAAGGTAGCATCAGTTTCTGATTCAACAAAAACTCTATCAAAAGAGATCAAATTAATGACCAAGATTTTTGCAGATAACCAAAAAATCCTAGTATCAATGAAAAAAATGATTGACACGTTAGGTTCAACAATGAATCAAATTCAAAAACAATCAAAGCAGATAAACATTATAGAGGAAGATACACAAAGACTATTTTCAGGATTAAATGAAGCAAAAGCAAATACAGGAATAATATCCAGATTAAATGAACAGACAAACAACTTACAAGAAAAAATTAAAAAAATTGAAGATTCGGAAAAATCATCTCCAAAAACTGAAGAATTAATTCAAACTGTGACACAAAGTGTTGATTCCATAAGAAATAATTCAAAAATGATAATGAAGGTGGCAGATAGAGTAGACGATGTTAAAGAACAGATTAAATCAGTTTCAAGTAAAACAATTTCCTCATCTGGAATTACAAATCAGATTGATGAGCTAAGAAAAAATATTCAGTCTATCACTAGTAGAACTGGGGCAATAAGTGAAGATATGTCTAATCTTAAGAATGAGATAGGTGGGATTATCAAAAATCCTGATACAAGTTCAGTAATAGGGGAAGGAATGAAAACATTCAGATCACAGATTGAAGAAAAAATTTCAAATCTATCAAATATTATAGATAGATCAGATGAATTAGCCTCAGATTTTCATAAAAAAACAGACAAAGTATTCCAAGAACTACAAGGAATCAAAAATGTCACAAACAAAACTGCTGATGATTCATCAAAAGAAGTTCTTGCAATTTTAAAATTATCTGAATATCAATCCAGTGTTAGAATGCAAGCAGAATCAAAATATGGTGATATTAAAGATATAGAGAAAATGACTACTCAAACTACAGATATTGTAAACCTCTTTGATAGATTATCAATTGAGGCAGACGAAAAAATTCCATTACCGCATGAAGTTAGGCAGTGGGCTATAGGAAAAATCTTTGACTGTGCTGATAGATGGGAGCTAAGATTTTCTGATGTGTTTAATGTTTTGAAAGATAATCTAGGGAAAGAACTATTGAAAGAGACAATACGAATAAAGCAAGTTAGAGATATTTTTGGGATTAGAGCAGTTGATGAAGTAAGAAATGAATTAAATATTTCTTAGACGTCTTTTGAGAAATCATATTCTTTCATCTGCTGTTTCTTTCTATTTAATACAGCAAATATAACAAGTAATGCAGCAATCCAGATTGAACTAAAAATTATATTTGAAAAACTAACATACATGTAAGGTATTGCATCAGCTAGATTTTCTTGTAAAACATCTGCTCTATCGCGAATGTCTGTTATTCCAGTATGAAATGCAGCACTATCAGTTGGTACAGCTGTAATCTTTTCAGCACTGATAATCATTATATTTAGATCAGTCTGAATTCTTGTAAAGTTTGTACTATCAGTTGGAAATATCCAAACTGGATTACCATCTACTGGAAGATGACCCTTAATTGCTTTAAGATCAGTTAAAATTGATTGTGGATCAGATGATGCCATAGTTCTATCCAATAATCCAACTGACATATCAAGTGGATAAACATCAGTGCTATAACCTACAAATGCCATATATCCACCAATTACAATTATTGCAAAAATTCCTCCAAGTGCTAATTTATAAAAATAATCTGCCATTTTTTCTTCCTTTGATATTTTAAGCTCACTAAACTTTGGTCTTTTAAATCTTGTATGTGAAAAACTTAACCAAGCAATATAGAAGAAGCCTACTGCTTGTAAGGCAATAATAGGCGCAAAAATTGGATTATTAGAAAATATTGCAATGAAAATTCCCAATATACCATAAACAGCAAAGAATAATTCCAAAAGTGTAGTCTTTGAGAATGGAAGATTGTAGGCTTTATCTCTCCAATCATCGTTATTTTTGATAATTCCATACTTTGGAGTCCTAAGAAACTCATTTTTCTTACCTAATGCACCATCAAAAACCGCCACTGTGTTATTTACAGACATGCCAATTGAGTAAACAAGAAGATATGGTAATGCTTTTGCGTGAGTTTTCCAGTTATTTTTATACATTTTATGGATTACTAGAAGATATGCACCTGGGCCCATAGCAAGATATGTTGCTAATGTCACTGCTGGCAAGAAACTAACAATGTAGAGATTTATTTCAGATGCAAGTAGTATAGGTAATGTAATAAATTGTATAAGCATTAATGGAAAAACAATATGTCGTGTAAGTTGAATAAATGCTTGTAACTTTGCATCAAATGCAATCTTTCTTTTCAGAAGAATATCACCAAGTAATTTAATTGCACATTGTATAGATCCTTTCGCCCACCGAAATTGTTGTCTTTTTGCACCATTCATTTGTACAGGAAGTTCTGCATCAACTACTATGTCTGGTAAGAATAAACATTTCCAACCTTTCATCTGTGCTCTATAACTTAGATCTAAATCCTCTACAAGTGTAGCAGTATGCCAACCTCCAGCATCCTCGATACATTCTTTTCTCCAGATACCTGCTGTACCATTAAAATTCATAAAAAGATGAGAATTACTCTTGGCTTTCTGCTCAACTAAAAAGTGAAAGTCTAGATTCAAAGCCTGAGCCTGAGTAAGTGCAGAATAATTCTCGTTGACATGTCCCCATCTACATTGAACTAAACCTATTTTTGAATTTGTAAAATGTGGTATTGCTCTTTTCAAGTACCATTCTGGTGGTATAAAATCAGCGTCAAATATTGCAACAAAGTCACTTGTTGTAGATTTCATTGCATGTTTTAATGCTCCAGCTTTGTATCCTGCTCTAGTTCCTCTTCTTACATGTGAAATATCAAATCCTTGGCTTTGGTATTTAAGAACAGTTTTGTGCATCATGTTCACTGTTTCATCATCAGAATCATCTAATACCATGATTTTCATTTTTTCTTTAGAATAATCCTGTGCACAAACTGCATCCACTAATCTAGTTGCAACATATTTTTCATTGTAAATAGGAAGTTGTATTGTTATTGTAGGCTCACCTATCTCAGATACAGTATTTTCTTCTTTTCTTCTACTAGATAAAAATGCCAAATAATAGAAATTACAAGTATAACCAATTATAACAATTGCACAAAATAGGAAAATCTGAAATACAAATTGTGTGAATGGATTACCTTCCATAATCTAACACTACTGAAAGTTTCTGGCTATTTATATTTGAAATTGAGCATTATTTTTGCTCAAATATTTTAATTGCTTCAGGAGGACAAACTCCTTCACATGCTAAACAAAATATACAATCTGGTTCGCCCTGCATAAGAGGTTTCTTTGCAGACCCTGCATTTCCAGGAAATTCTGCCCATTCATAAACTCCAACGGGACATGCGTCAATACATCCACCATCACCTACACAAATATCATAATCAACTGAGACAAATTCTCCCCATACACCCAAGACTTTGTTATCAGTTCCAACACGTCCCCATGTCTTTATTTCATATTCAGATGGTGCTTTGTAAGATCCAGAAGGCTGCATTTTTGATTTGTATTCAACATCAATTGGTCCAGCTATAGGTTCATCTCCAGTACGCTTTATCTCATTCTTAATTGCACCTGCTGTTGGTGCTTCAATTTTTTCTTCAACAGGTTTTGGTTTTGCATCAGGGACTATTTGTGCTAGTGGTGTAAGTTCCTCTAATCTAACCAACGCTTGATCTTCAGAAATTTTTTCTGTTTTGATTAAAGATTCAACCATTTTATCAGATAATATTGTATTTCTCAAAATAGTATCAATTATCATTTTTGCAAAATGATCTGCCTTTTTCCTATAATCTGTTATCCACTGAGGATCACCAAATTTGTCTAATGGGAAAATTTGATAAATAATGTCAACAACTTCTCCAGAAACAATTTCTACAGTAATACTAAGATCAACTTTTTCATAATCTTTGGAAAATTTGTCCTCCATGCTTTCTTCAGACCATGTATACGTGGCAAAAATTCTATCTGCGTACATATCCATCTCAAAAGTACTTTTGAGACCATCATGAATTGATTTCATTTCTGCAGGGTCGTCTAGTTTAATTGGTAATCTGTAAAGACCTAACTTGTAGCCATGCAAAGGATATACACCACGCTTAGCCGTAGGAGATTCCATAGTGTAGACTCGTTCCTTTAGTAAGAGAGACATTTAATATGATTTAGTAGAATTTAGTTAAAAACCTTTCAAAAAATGGCTCTGCCTACGACTATCTCTATAATTTTTATGTAGTAAACTTTGAATGGATCACCGTGAAACTAAAGAATGTAGCCATAGTCAGCAAATTTGGCTCAAAAATATCAGAGGATGCCGCAAAGCTTATTTCAAAAAAATTACTTGCAAAAAAATCAAAAGTTACTACTATTTCACCAGTCAAAGTTACTGGGGCAAAACAAGTAGAATCATTAGACGAATTACGGAAAATCAAATTAGATTTAGTAATTACACTAGGTGGAGACGGAACAACACTAAGAACTTTTAGGAATTTACAAAATGAAACACCAATCCTAACAATAAATGTTGGAGGAAATAGAGGAATTTTATCTGAAATCACACTGGATGATTTTGATAAGGCGCTGGAAAGTATAATTAAAAATAAGATTTGGTTGGATAAGAGAACAAGAGTAGCTGCATCATGTAATGGTGAGGAATTTGCGCCAGCACTAAATGAAATTTATGTCAATAGAAAGAATTTAACAAAAACTGCAGAATTCGAGATAAAATTCCAGAATGATACTGTTAAACAAAAAATGGATGGCGTTATAATTTCCACACCAAGTGGTTCTACCGGGCATTCATTCTCTATTGGAGGTCCATTATTACATGAAAGTTTAGATGTTTTGATAATTACACCAGTTGCACCGGTTCATAGATTACCATCAATTGTAGTACCAGATCAAAAAGTTGAAATTAATTGCTCACATGATTGTAATATTGTAATGGATGCTCAAATGATTAGATCTGCTGGCGTTGGGGAAATAATTACAATTAAGAAATTTAAAAAACAGGCAGTTTTTGTAAGGTTGAGAAAAAAGGGTCTAAGACAGATGAATAAACTTGGTTTCTAGAGTTTTGGATGCAACTGCATTCTATGCAGGAATTCCATTTAGCTCACAAACAACACATTATGTGACTACATTAGTCTTCGATGAAATTAAACATATTAAAAAAAATCATGATGCATTACAAATTCTCATAGATTCCAATAGATTACTAGTTAGACAACCACAAGTAGATTTTCAGGAACGTGTAGAAAAATGTGCACAGAAAACAGGTGATATTCATAGTTTATCGAAACAAGACATATCATGCATTGCATTATCATTAGAACTAAATACTGAATTAATTTCTGATGATTTTGCAGTTTTAAATGTCTCTAATAAACTCGGAATTAACACAATTTCATTAATGACAAATGGAATCAAAGTAGTTGGGAGATGGATTTTTTATTGCCCTGCGTGTAAAAAAGATTTTTCAGATGAAAAAAATTGTTTACTATGTGGTAATAAACTAAAGAAAAAACTTGTTAAAACTAAATACTAATTCCAGATTTTTACTTTAGTCATGTAGGGTTTTTTGATTAGATATTTTCTTATGTTTACTTGTATATTCTAACATTTTCTTAATTTTTTTTGCACGAGTCTCACCTAATCCAGGTATTTTTGATAATTCTTTTGATGTTGCACTAAATGCAAAAATTGGGGAGCCATATTTTTCTAGTATTCTAATAGCAGTTTTTTCACCTATTCCAGGAAGACTACATAGTAGAGACAATTGTTGTTTTTGTATGTCATTAGATTTTTTTATTTTCTTAAGAAATGGTCCTTTAATTGGTTCTTTTTTAGAGCACATTGATACAAGCAATTTTGCTGTATGACTTGCGTTTGGGGTAGGAATTATTGGAATCTTAAAATCAATTGCAACTGTTGATAATGCGCCATAAAAAATTAATGGATTTTCAGTGATTAATTCAATTTCATCTACATTTCCCTCAATCAAAAGTATAGGATATTGAAAATGTTCTTTTAGTCTACTACACTGATCAAATAATCTACCGTCAAAAACTGATGATATCAAGTCTTGAATGCTTTTTCTTTCAATCACAGTTTCAGGACCAACAATATAATCACCAATTAATAATGTCTTGATTTCAGTTTTTATTCCAATTGAATTAAGTAGTTTTGGAATACCACTTTTTTTTTCTCTTTCGTCAATAATTATCCGAAGATCACTTACTTTCATGTATGAAATAAAATTAAATTGTTAATATCTTATTTGGAATTATAACTATTTTTGTGGGGTATTCGAATCTGGTGAAGTTGGATTTTTAAGCATTTCTTGAATCTTTTTTTCTTGTTCCTGAAGACTTACCTTAATTCTTTCTTCTTGTTTAGTTAAAACAGTAATTTGCGTTTTTGCTAATTCTTTTTTCTCCTCCAATTCTTCAATTAGAACATTTTTAGTTGATTTGATTAGAATAGAACCAGCATGTTTGAAGACTTGATCATCATCACCAGCCTTTTTTAATTCTTCTAATGCTTTATCAGCTTCTGCCGAATCCATTTCAACTTGCTGTTTTTGAGCCATAATTGACTGAAGACTCTGCTGTGATTGTTGTAATTTACCAATTTGTTCTTGTAACCATGGAGGCATTTGTTGACCTGCTGACATGAAGGTTTTTTGTTGTTTGTTCTATTATATGTTTACAGCAGAATTAATTGAATCACTTGATGCCTGCATTAGTCGTAAAGTAGAATTAAGGTTTGCACGTAATTGTGGAATCTGTTTTGCCTCTATTTCAATAAGGATTTTTTTGTTAAATGACATTTTTGTCTTTGTTGGATTTTCAGGATAAAACTTGTTGTCAATTGTAATTGAATCAAATATTGCTCTAGTTTTTTCTTCTGCTGTAAATTCTATCTTAGCACTAAAGTTTAATGTCATAAGCTGTTCCAGCTATTTTGATACCACATTTTTTACACGACCATACTCCAACTGCATCTCTAGTAAAAGAACCACCACAATCAGGGCATTTTCTTTTTGATTTTAAGATTCTATGGACCTGTGAATACTGTTTTCGTGGTTTAATTCCATATCTTGCACCCAGACCCTTCATTGGTGATTGTTTTTTTGCCATTTCTAGTTACTACCTTTAGTTGCTTCTTTTATAATTTCTCGTATTTTTGATCCAACTTGTACAGATATCTCAGCGCATTTTATTAGTTGATCACTAGTAAATCCTTCTGGTCCACCTTTTTGTAAAGCAACTACATTACCATCAGAATTAGTTGTAATTGTTATTCTAGCATCAAGACATGACCATTCATCCATATTTGGATCAACCAAAATATAATCTCCTATTCTTGCCATAGTTACAGAAACAGGAAGAGTTGTAATAGGAGGATCAATTGTTTCGTTTTCAATCTTTACAGGTGAATCATCTTGCATTTCATACTTAGGAAGTTTACATGAATTCAATGCTGCAGTAGTAGCATACGAACAAACATCGAATAGATTACCATCATGATCAGTTACAGCATTATCACAAAATACTCCTATTACTGACTTATCCTTTTCAAGAACTAATTGTTTCATATCAAGCATTTTACTTTCTCGAATTCCTCTATCAGTGACTCTTGCCAATTCTACAACATCTGGAGTAGGTGGACCAGTTTCAGCTGTAGGATGTGCAATTGGTAAAATTTCAGCAGTACAAATTAACATACCTTGATCACCAGTATCTGGAAATGGTCTTTCTGGTTGAACTTTAACACCTGCTACAACTTCAGTGTCACCTAATCGTGCTCTAGCAGAACCTTCTGCTTTTGGTATAACTCCAACATCAATAGAAAGTTCTCTTGGTTGTTCTAATGAACGACCATCTAATCGTTTTCCATCAGCAAGTAATTCAAGAATATGTGCTTTTTTTAGTGAATCAATAATAACTGAACTAGCCATTTTTAACATCTCCAGTTGAAAAATATTTTTCCTGTAAGGCTTTTTTCTGAATTTCATAAACCTGTTTACATCCATCAATACCAATTTCAAGACATGCTTTGTATTCCTCAGGAGTAAGCACTCCATCTAATTGTAATAAAGTAATTTTTTCAAGATTTGGCATATATCCAATTGGTAAATCAGCTTGACCAGCTTGATCTTCTTCATTATTCACATCTAAAATTACTGTATCAGCTGCTTTACCAGCGGCACATCCAGCAACCAAGTCACGCATTGGTATTCCAGCATCAGCTAATGCAACAGATGCACCTGTAAGTGCAGCACAACGAGTACCTCCATCGGCTTGTAACACTTCCATGTAAACATCTACAGCAGTTCTAGGAAATTCTTTTAACATAACGGCAGGTTGCAGTGCTTCTTTGATTACTTTACTAATTTCAATCTCTCTTCTTGATGGTGCAGGATTCTTTCTTTCACCGACAGAAAATGGTGCCATGTGATATCTACATCGTAATATTCCCGTACTTGTGTCTGACATATGTTTTGGATGAACATCACGAGGTCCATATACCCCTACCAAAATTTTATTGTCGCCAAATTCTATGTATGCTGAACCATTTGCATTTTTAAGAACTCCAGCCTTAATTGTAACTTTTCTGGTTTCGTTGACTTTTCTTCCGTCAGAACGAATTCCATTTTCATCTAATAAAACAATATCTGTATCTCTTCCACCCATTTTTATTCACTTTTTGATTCTAACATTTCATTTACTTTATCTGTCAAATTTGCAACATGTGCTTGTTCTTCAATTAATTCTACCGCATTTATTGCCTTTATTAATCCATTTGAATCGTCACATGCAATTACTAATAGACCATTTTGACCAATTGTCACATTAGCATTAGTTGCACCTTCAATCATTTGTATCATAGAGCCTCGTTTACCAATTAATCTAGGGACTTTACTTGGAGAGATATACATTAACTCTCCAGAATCAATTTTACCTAATTCACGTCCTGAAATAGTTAGTAATGGATCCCGTGTTTTATCAGCATTTACAATTCTTGCAGCAATAAGATCACCATTATCAAGTTTTGATGTAAGATCGTCAGAGTGTGAGGAAAAATCTCGTCCAAAAATATCACTGGCAGGAAGCATGCCTTCATAACATGAGTTTATGTTAACTTGCCAAGACATAGCGGAATGCGAAACAACTTTTCCAATAACCAAATCATCATCTTTAGGAACATAACCACCAGTTAGTGGTATAACACGTACACTACCATCTCGAACATCGGATAATCCTATAACAGTGGAGATAATTTTATCACCTTCGGTGAAAGTATTTTGTTCAGACCTATAAGACCCAGTAGTAATTACTTCGCCAGGAATTACATGTCGATTTTTATCATTACTCATTGTATTACCTCAACAGATGCTGTACCCTTAGTAATTGCTCCTAATCTATCAATCACGTTTGGTCTTGCGGCTGCTGGTATTTCTAGTATTGCTTTTAATGAACCATTTGGTTGCCAATCTTCTTTCTTTAGTGTCCCCGTTGATTTTAAAACAGTATAAGATTGTGCAACAAATTGTGCTGGAACCAAAATTTCTAAAATAAGATTTTCTGATTTTAGAGGGATGATGGATCGTAGTTTTTCTACAATTTCACTAATCTGATCATCGGTTTTTTTGAAAGGATCAATTGAAATTCTACCATCAACCATTGCTTGCTCAATTCGTAAAGGAGGATGAGGCAAGTGAGTTTTAGGATCAACATAAGTTTTAGCGATAAATGTTATAATTTGTTTTTTCTTTTCAGATGTCATTTTTTTTCTTTGTTCAGTTGTAAGATTAAGTTCCCCTTTTTGCATTATAATTTCTGCAATTTTTGTCGGATCATCTGTTTTGAATACATTAACTAATTTTTCCGATGATGGCCTAGTGCCCTTACTTGAATCGGTATAAATTTCATCAGATACTAGAATTTTTGAAATTTCAGTTATTTTGCCAAGTTTATAATCAAATGCAGGATCAGGTTTTACTAATAATTCAAATTTCTCATTAGAATATGTGTATCTAACGACCGAGACCTTATCAACCATAGTCTGAGTAAATGTAGTCTTTGTATTTATTTCTGATGAAACCCAGTTAGCTATTTATTTGGACTTACTGATTTTTGATTAAGATTTGTCATTACAAATAGTTAATCAAGATGAACAGAAAATTTCTGTAAAATTACAAGGAATACCATTACAATATGCTAATGCACTAAGAAGAATCTGTTTGAATGGGGTTCCAATTTTTGCTATTGATACTGTTGATATTCTAGAAAATTCATCAATTATTGCTGATGAGGGAATTGCACATCGATTAGGCTTGATACCATTAAAAACAGAGTTTTCTGCCATTGAATCAAAAAATGAATCAGATAGAATCATACTTACTTTAGATTCAGGTAATACGGATGAAACCAGAACAGTTTTTTCTGATGAATTAAAATCTAATGATAGTTTTGTTAAACCAATATCAGATAAAATTCCAATTGTCACTCTTGCCCCAGATCAAAAAATTAGAATTGAAGCCCATGCAAAATTGGGTAGAGGTACAGAACATGCAAAATGGAATTCATCAAATATTGCAACATTAACTGATACCAATAAAGATGATGAACGTATACTAACTGTCGAATCAACAGGTGCCTTAGAACCAAAGCATATTATTCTTGCTGGCATCAATGAGTTATCAAGCAGACTAGATAGCTTTAAAGAAATTATATCGGATTTAAAATAACAGACATACACATTATATTTGGGTTCTCAAGTGATTTCATTTATGGTAAACCAAATAGTAACTCACATTGCAAAGGAGTTAAAAAGTGCCTCAAAAAAGAATGATGCCCCTATTTGGTTAAAACTTGCAAAAAGTGCTTTGAAATCTAATTCTAATCAAAAGACTATCAATCTCAAAAAAATTAATGAGAATTCAGATGAAGGTAATGCAATTATTATTCCAGGAAAAGTACTAGGAACAGGCATACTTTCTCATAAAATAATTTTAGCATCATTTTCAATATCTAATTCTGCAGCTAAAAAAATTAAAGACTCGGGTGGAGAGATTATAAAATTCTCAGAAATGATAGAAAAATTTCCAACAGGTAAAGGTGTAAAGATTATTGGCTAAACAAAAAGAACAGATGATTGATAACAGTCAACCTACTGTAGTAGATGGAACTAATCTAATTGCAGGAAGAGTATGTTCAAACGTTGCAAAACTTTTACGAAATGGAAATAGAATTTTTATTATTAATTGTGATAAAATAATGATGAGTGGAAAAAAATCAAGTATAATAGGAGAATATGAAGAGTTCCTAAAAATTAATAGTATTATTCATCCAAGGCATGGACCAAAACATCCGAGAAGACCAGATACAATTATCAAGAGAATGGTTAGAGGAATGTTACCCAAAGAAAAACCTTCTAAAAAAACTGATCTTGCAAGACTTAGAACATACATTGGAGTTCCAAAAGAAGTAAAAGGCTTAAAAAAAATTCAATTTGAGAAATCACAAATTACAAAATCTCCATCAAACTATACTAGTATGGCAGAAATAAGCAGATACATCGGAGGAACTAACTTTTGATTCCAAAAACAGAAATTTACTTTGCATCAAGGAAATCTGCCAGTGCACATGTTTACATTACAAAAGGTAAAGGAAAAGTCCGAATCAATAATGTACCAATTGAAATGGTAGAACCAGAAATAGCTAGGGAAGTAATTTTAGTACCACTAGAAATTCTGGGTGAGGAAATGAGAGATAAAATAGATATTTCAGTCAGAGTGAAAGGTGGTGGTTTTATGGGTCAAGCATATGCAACAGCTACTGCAATATCAAGATCATTGATTGGTTCAACCAAAACAAAAAAAGATCCAAAGGATCATCCATTCAACAAATCAAAACGTGAAGATCTTAGAAAAAGGATTGGAGACTTTGATCAGTATTTAATTAGTGGAGATGCAAGAAGAAAAGAACCAAAGAAGTTTGGTGGCCCTGGTGCTAGAAGACGAAAACAAAAATCATACCGATAGAGAATTTCTCTATTCTTAACTAAAAATTGATGGTGTTTTAGATTTTTTTTCAAACACACCTATTGCACTTTCTGATTGCATAGTAAGTGCAATATCATCCAATCCTTCAAGTAATCTTCGTTTTTTATCCGATTGTATTTCAAAATGTTCTTGAATATTATTCCCACTGATTGTTTGATTTTCAAGATCTACCTCTAATTCAGTTATATCAGTAAAAATTCGTCTAACTATATTCCTGTTTATCTGTATTGGAAGGACACCATTTTTGAAACAATTACTATAAAAAATATCTGCAAAAGATGGAGCAATAATAACTGAAAATCCATAATCTTTTAGAGCCCAAACTGCATGTTCACGAGAGGATCCACATCCAAAATTTTCATTTGTTACTAGTATTTTTGAATTCTCATACTTTGATTCGTTTAAAATGAAGTCTTTTTTTGGACTTCCATCATTTTCAAATCTCCAGTTGTAAAAAAGATATTTTCCAAAACCAATCTTATGAATAAGTTTTAGAAATTGCTTTGGAACAATCTGATCTGTATCAACATTTGCTTTATCAAATGGTGTAATAATACTACGAATTTTTTTAAATTTTTCCAATTTTTAGTACCACTCTCTAATGTCAATAAAATGCCCTTCAATTGCTGCAGCTGCAGCCATTACAGGACTAACTAAATGTGTACGACCTCCTGCACCTTGCCTTCCTTCAAAATTTCTATTAGAAGTACTTGCACAACGTTCGCCTGGCTTTAAAATATCTGGATTCATTCCTAAACACATACTACATCCAGATTCCCTCCATTCAAAATTTGCATCTTTGAAAATTTTATCAAGACCCATCTGTTCTGCTTCATGTTTCACCATTTGTGAACCGGGCACTATCATCGCATGCAAATTTGGAGAAACATGTTTTCCCTTGACAACTTCCGCTACATCAATCAAGTCTTCTATTCTAGAGTTTGTACAAGAACCTATGAATATTCTATCTAATTGAATTTCTGTTATAGGAACACCTGATTCTAAATCCATGTATGAAAGTGCTTTTTCTGCACTATGTGTTTTAACAGAATCACCTTTACCAAACTCTTCTGGTGAGGGAATATTTTCTGTTACATCACAAACCATTGCAGGGTTTGTTCCCCAGCTTACTTGTGGAGCAATTTGATCAACATTAATTGTATAACTTTTGTCAAACTTTGTGTTCGGATCAGTATGTAATTCTTCTTTCCAATCAGTAACCAATTCATTATAATTACTTGGTGTAAATTCACGGTTGTTCAAATAATCAAAGGTTTTTTCATCAGGGGCAATAAGTCCTGCTCTCGATCCTGCTTCAATTGACATATTACAAATTGTCATTCTTTGCTCCATTGAAAGATCAGATATTGCATCTCCACGATATTCCAACACATGGCCTGCTCCACCAGCAGTTCCTATCTGACGAATTATACTAAGAATGATATCTTTTGAGGTGATTGTAAACGAATTCTTTCTCTTTCCAGTCGCAATTATTTCAAAAGATTTTGGTTTTTCAAGCCATAATGTCTGTGTTGCCAAGACATGTTCTACTTCACTTGTTCCAATTCCAAATGCAAATGCACCAAATGCGCCTTGTGTAGATGTATGACTGTCTCCACAAACAATTGTTGCACCAGGTAAAGTAATACCAAGTTGGGGACCAATAACATGAACAATTCCTTGATTTTTACTATTACTACCAAAAAGACGAATTCCAAAATCTTTGCAATTATTTTCTAATGTTTGGATTTGTATTGATGAGGTTTCGTCTAATATAGGCAATGATCTGTCGGTAGTCGGTATGTTATGATCAACTGTAGCAATTGTAAGATCAGGTCTTCTTACTTTTCTATTGTCTGTACGTAATCCTTCAAATGCTTGTGGTGATGTAACTTCATGAATTAAGTGTCTATCAATATAGATTAATGATGGCTCATTTTCCTTTTCCATAACAACATGTGAATTCCAGATTTTTTCAAATAATGTTTCAGACATTCTAAATAATCACTTTTTATATTTGAACAAACCACCAGCAGAAATTATTTTTGCAATTATTTCTGAGAATGGTTTCATTGAATATGTCTCATTTTTTGAAATATTTTTTATTTCATTTTTTTCTATGTTAATTTCTAGTTCATCATTATTTGAAATTGTTTGATATGTTTTTTCATCTATCTCAATTGGTAAAAGAAATGCTCCGTCTACAGAATTTCGATAAAAAATCCTTGCAAAAGACACTGCCAATACTGCTTTAATTCCACATGTAGAAAGTGCAATTGGAGCATGTTCCCTAGACGAACCACACCCAAAATTCTTTCCAGCTAAAAGAAAGTCACCTTCATTAACCTTAGAATGAAAATCAGGATCTAGTCCTTCCATAGCATGTTTAGCTAGTTCGTTATAATCATGAATTTTGAGATAGGTACCTGGTATGATTACATCTGTATCTATGTTATCTCGTTCATATTTTATTACACTGCCTTTCAATTCAAATCCCTCGGATCAGTAATTTTACCTGTTACAGCAGATGCAGCAGCAACTAATGGTGATGCAAGATAAGTCTGAGAATCAATATGACCCATACGACCAGGAAAATTTCTGTTAGTTGTGCTAATACATATTTCATCTTTTGCTAAAACACCCATGTGTGCACCACAACATGCTCCACATGTAGGTGGGCCAACCATTGCACCTGCATCTATGAATATTTGCAATAATCCCTCCTGCATTGCCCTTTTGTATATTGAGATTGCGGCTGGTAATACTTCTGTTCTTATCTTCACTTGTTTACCTTTGAGAATTTTTGCAGCAGCCAAAAGATCTTCATATTTTGCACCAGTACAAGAACCAATGTAGGCTTTGTCTAACTCAATTGATGAGACATCTCTAACAGGAGTAATATTTTCTGGAGAAAATGGTTTTGCTACAATTGGTTCAATTTCAGATGCTTCATATTCAAAAATTTTCGCATATTCTGCGTCTTCGTCTGATTTTATTTGGTTTATGTTAGTTGCACCACGTTGTTGCAAATAGTTTAAAGTTTTTTCATCTGCCTCAATTATTCCATTCTTAGCACCAGCCTCTGTTGTCATATTTGTTAATGTCAATCTACTCTCAACTGACATTTCATCAATTCCACTACCTCCAAACTGCATTGTATTATAAGCACCACCATCAGTACCAATATCACCTATAATCTTCAAAATGAAATCCTTAGCCATTACATGTTCTGGTAATTTGCCATTTAGTTTGAAATAGAAAGTTTCAGGTATTTTGAACCATATTTCACCATTTAATAATACATATGCAACATCTGTGTGACCTAGACCACATGCAAATGCACCAAGTGCACCAGTAGTATTTGTATGAGAATCACCACCAACATACACCTCACCAGGAGAAACTAATGCTTCTTCATGTGATAATGTATGGCATATTCCATACTGACCCATTCCATATTTGAAATGTTTCTCTATTCCGTACTTTTTTGTAAATTCAGATAATTTTACTATGTTTTCAGCAGAAATCTTTTCTGCTGTAGGAACAAAATGATCTTCTGCAACCCAGACTTTTGATGCATCATGTAATTGTGATGTATCAATTCCTTGAGTGTTCAATTTATCAAATACTTTGATTACACCTGGACCTGAAACATCATGTATCATTACCTTGTCAACTTTTGCAAATACTACATCATCAGGCGATACAGTATTCTTACCAGAAGCACGTGCAAGTATTTTTTCAGTTATATTCATGAACGACAATGCCAATTCTTGAGATTAAAAGCTTTTCAAAACAATAATTAGAGAATAATGAGTAATTATATTGTGGTATTAACAGTTATTCCTCTAAAAGCAAAGCGGCAGAAAGGTAGTTTCGATTTATTTGATGAAATATCTAAAATTTTTTCTAACAACAAAATTCTGCTAAAAAATGGAGATGTAATTGTAATTTCAAGCAAATATGTTGCTAATTCACAAGGTAGAATATTAGATACAAATTCAATATTTGCATCAAAAGATGCTGAAAACATTTCTAAAAAATTTAAGATTAAGCCAAAATTTGCTGAAGTCATACTGAGAGAATCAGATAAAATATTTGGTGGTGTATCGGGATTTGTGATAACATCATCTGATAACATTCTTGCGCCAAATTCTGGAATTGATAAATCAAATTCTGATGGTACTAAATTAATTTTATATCCTGAAAATCCATATCAAGTAGCTGAAAATCTAAAAAGAAGAATTTTTGTAAAACATTCAGTTAATGTTGGAATAATAATTGTAGATAGCAGGTTAATGCCAGCTAGAGTTGGAACAATTGGTGTTGCAATTGCTTGTTCAGGATTGGAGCCGGTCAAAGATTTACGTGGGGAGATAGATCTGGATGGTAATCCATTAAAGGTAACGTTTCAAGCTACTGCAGATAATTTGGCATCAATTGCAAATCATAAGATGGGTGAGGGTTCAGAATCTCAACCAATTGCACTAGTAAGAGATTCTCAATGTAAACTAACAAGTAGAAAGATATTACATAGTGAAATGACAATTTCACATGAACAATGTGTCTATGTTAGAGGCTTTGCAAATAAACTGGATTAATTATTTTAAATACAAGGTTTTTGAAGTGAATTAAAATGCAATACATGACAAAATATCCAAAGACCATAGAATTAATGGGTGGAATAAAGGAAAAAATCTTTGTTGATAAAAAAACTGGTGTTGAAGAACTCCATGTTGTTGTAAAAGAAAATGTAGAAAAAATTCAAAATATTCTTTTTAATGAGGGTGCAACAAAAGTCAAATTTGAACATAAACAGCCATTTCAAATTGGTAGCGGATTTTCACTAAAATTAAAAAAACCATGGGAGATGCATATCAGACTTTTTGATATTAAAAAAGGAATGGTTTCAATTCAAGCAGAGGTAGAAATTTCAAGGGACTATCTCCAACATCTATTCAGTCAACGTACACCTGTAATTTATGAAATTGAAACTATTATGAAGAAATATGATATTGAATATCAAGTATGGAATAACAGAATTAGCAAATACATTCATAAAATTTTCGAAAACTATAAGATAAAAATTTCTACGCCTGATATCCCTGTATTTGCATGGAAACCAATGCTGTTTATGATTAGCACAGTGGGTCTCATGTATTTGTGGAAATATATTCATACAGTTTGAAACTTTAATTATAATTCATAATTCTTGGTAATATTGTCAAAAGAATCACAGACTATTATAATCAAACACTATGGAGTATCTCCATGGGAAATTAATGTTATTACAAGTCTTCTGCAAAAAAAATTTTATACAAAGGATGAAGAATTTGAAAGAGATTATGAAAGTAAATTTGTGAGTATGGTTAACGTACCAATCCCGTACTCATTCGATGAAGAATTTTTTAAATGGTTTGAGTATAAAGAGTGGGAAAAAGTAAAAGGAATTTTTAAGGAAATGAAAAGGCGCAGAGGGGATGGAAAAGCAATTAAAATTAATCTTAGTTTTGCGGGAGACCCATTAATTAGGTTTATAGTTGATTCTGATGAGGGGCAATGGTTTCGTACATCTGTAGAAAAAATAGACTTTGTCTTAGAATTATTACCATATCATCTAGAACCAAATAAACTACCTGAAAATGTAACAGAGGTGGTCTATAGTTTTGATATTAATGCAGTGAGATGGAGAATAATGACTGTGATATCAAATGGAAAAGAATTTCTTAACTCAAAAGACGGTTGGAAGATGATTACTTGATATCTTTTTCTAAAGGCTCAACCATTTCATGCAAAATACCATATTTTGTTTCAATAAATTCTATAGATTCTTGCAGTTTCTTTGATTTCCCATATTTGTAACGAATCAATTCACGATGGTGCCAGAAGGATTTTCCTTCATCCACTGTAATAGTAGTAAAATAATCTGTCCCCTTGATTGAATCTGGCAATTTCATAGGGTATGGAAACAAATATTCTACTACAAACCACTCATCTCCATCAGGATAGTCAGAACCTGTTTCAATATCAAAGAAAATATGTAGCAAATTAGATTTCATTAAGCCATAATCAGTTATTGATGGATGATTTACATTTGATTTCTTAAAATCTAATTTCATTAACTCAGTTTCGAAAAAACCTTTGATAATTGACTTTCGAAATATTTTATTTGCTTCTACTATGTTCAATTGTATAACTATATCCTAAAGACTGTCTAATATCGTTATTCATTTTTTAAACATCTAATGAATCTAAGATGTTACTAATGTTTGTAATAGATTTACCATCATGAGAAATTTTTTGTGAAGATGATGGATTTTCTAAATAATTTGGAATTTTATCAGTCAGCCTTCTAGTAAATGGTGTAATTAATTCATTTTTATAGAAAATTCCAGTAGGAATTTTTGAATCCCATTCTAATGATTTTACAATTGCCTGTGTTTTTTTCTGATTTAATTCAGTCTCGTCACTAAAGTGTACAACCGGATCATAGTCAGTATCCTCTAGTTTGTAAATACGTGGCATTGGTTTTTTGGTGGTCTCATCAATTCTATCTTCACCGCTAAACCAATCTCGCGTGTTGATATCATTGTACGTCGGACAGGGTTGTAAGACATCTAAAAATGCAAGACCCTTGTGTTGTACTGCAGCAATAATTAGATCTTTTAATTGACGAACGTCATATGAGTAACCTCTAGCAGCAAATGTAAATCCACTAGCAATAGCTAATCCAATTGGATTAACATTATAATTGGTGTTAGGTGTAGGAAGGGATTTAGTTTTTTCACCCAGTTTTAGAGTAGGAGATGCTTGACCTTTGGTTAATCCATAAACAGCATTATCAAATAT
>ENA-UPTF01000359-UPTF01000359.1-marine-metagenome-genome-assembly--contig:-NODE-359-length-32958-cov-8.915574_pt1 | contig 32958 bp, 39 predicted proteins | sample MGYA00238166_ERZ767019 | MGnify/ENA primary metagenome ERZ767019 (study PRJEB28930, sample SAMN06266391) | marine metagenome | isolation source: Sea water from 250 m depth | place: Atlantic Ocean | study... | reverse complement strand
TTCGGACACACTAGCCAGCCTTACGGATAAGAAATGTTAGTTTTACATGCTAAAAAACTATACGTCTAGTTGCGATGCATCACTTGGAATAAACGATCATCTTTTTCTATCATTTCAACGTATTGTGTTGATATGGCTTCTGACGATGATGATTATGATGACGATGATTATGATGACGATAAACTTGAAACCCCACTAGCAGGGGAAATCCTTAACGATGCTTTTGGTGAAAATGACAAGTATAAAATTGAAGATGGAGATGGGTGGGTGGAAGCCGATATTCAAGAAAGTGGTGACTATGAAGCATATCATATTCACATTTCATATGAAAATGTGGCAGGCTATGCTTTCCTAACACATACTATAGTACAATGTAGTTTTCCTTATCGTAAAGCTTATGACGAAATTAGCAGAAATGATGAACCGACGGAAACTGGAGATATTGGATCTGATTTTGACGAAGAGGTACGCTATGAGTGTGGAGGCCTTCTTGGTGGAATTGGTGGTTCTCAGGATTTTAACTCAAACTCCTCTATAGAATTTGCTGACGAGACAGGCGAGTATATTGCCGACCCAGACGACATTATAATCTCCATACAAATTGGTTCAGATGAAGAAGAAAGAGCTTCAATGTATGGTCTTGATGATATTAACGAAGATCTCAAAAAACTGAAAGAAATAATCGACTCGTACAAGAAAAAATAACATATCTGGGCTAAATTCGGCAATAAAGGGCAATAAAACTAGATATCTTCAAAATTCCAGATAGAATTCTTCTGCTCCTTTGGTTGTGGCAGAATTCCCTTCTCCTGCAGTTGCTTCACAACAAAGGCAGAATATGCCGGGGCACCGGTTGCGCCTGGAGAATTGTAATTTACAATATGGAAAGAATTCTTGCCTTCAACTTCCTTCATTTCAGAGACAAACTCACCGTCAGGAGAGATAACTGGTGTTCTAATACCTGATGTTCCTCGCTTTGGGAAATTTTCTGGTTTTACAGCGGGAATAAATTTTTGCACTCGTTCAACCATTGCAGATTTAGAAATTGAACTCATAAATTCATTTGAAATGAGTGAAATGAAATCTGAGTTGAGAAGTAATTTCTTGGCGCTTCCGGAAACAATATCCGAAATTTTTGAAATCACTGTAGATATGTCTGTGATAAAACTTTCATATGTTTCTGGCGAGTCAACCGGCACTGCATTTGGACCAATCTCAGTTTGTCCATTTGCTTTTTTGATCCAGTGCGGATCTAAAAATGGAAATTCGGTATAACGTGGAACTGTATAGATATTTGTTTTAACCAGATCTGCGATGGTTGAATCTGCTACCCAGTACTCACCACGAAAATGAAGATCTGAATAATCTGTTAGCAGACCAAACTGTTTGGCTATGTCAAGCGAGTTTCCTCCTGCACAGTTGATTACAAACTTGGATGTCAATGACGAGTCGTCTGCAAAGATTATTTTAGTTTCCTCAGATCCTTCTTCTACATCGGTAACATGACGCTTCAGTAAAAAATCTGTTCCGTTCTTTTTGGATATTTCTGTAATAGCCTTTGTAAGCAGACCATAATTTGTAGAGCCTTCCTTGGTACAATGAAGACCTGAATAGCAGCTCAAGTTAGGCTCCATTTTCTTGAGTTCGTTAGAATCAAGAAGTGAAATATCTTCCTCGGTTAATCCATTGCTTTTTCCAAAGGTCATATATTTTTCAAGAGTCTTGTGCTGATCCTCATCTAATGCAATTTCAATTGTTCCGCCCTGGACCCATGGTATGTCTTTTTCACTGGCTAGTGCTTTCCACATTTTATGAGAAAGAAATGCAGCTTTGGAAAAGTTCTTCTTCCTTTTGGAATTTAGATAAAATGGATAATGAATCACACCGCTATTGCGAGTGCTTGAATGCTGTCCTACATCTTCTTCCTTTTCAATTACACATACATTTAGATCATGTAATGTGGAAATCCAGTATGAGATTGAGGTTCCTAATATTCCTCCGCCAATAATCGCAATGTCATATTTTTTCATATGATCAATACCACTTTTTATTATGTAAAGGCGCCGGGAGAGAGATTTGAACTCTCGATCCCTTGCGAGAACGCGCTTTATGGTAAATTATTTCCAGGCGCGCGCCCTACCAGGCTAGGCGACCCCGGCATTCTATTCGCCAACAAATTTCCGAATATCTTACTTTAGAACGTTTATCACGATGGATTTTTTCACTTTATTATTTTCGGGATCAAAGCCTTCGGTTGTGATTTTATATCTACCCTCTAGCGAATAGGATCCGTCTAATTTTTGCTGATCCCAAACAAATGTTATCTCATCTTTCGGCTCAAGTTCAGATACAACTTGTGCTGCCATTGGTGTGTAGTATAATACACCATCCAATCCTGTGATCCTTAATCCGTATGATGCATCGTTAAATGTCAATGGAACAGTGCCAGAATTAATAATTTTAATTACAATTTCCTCTTTTAATTCAAAATCAATTTTTTCTGTTACAATAGAAACCGATGGACCTTCAACAAAAATCAATTGTTGATTATCATCTTGTAGGAATAAGATTGCCCCAGCTATAGGTCCAGAAATTAAACCAAGCAAAACTGCTATGAGAAGACCCTTAGGAATCAATTTTATTCTTTCAAGTACTTTGAAGTTTTTCTTTGATAGTTGCTTGTGATTTCCAGCGTTTAGGGTAAGTATTGGCTTCCATAATGATTCGTTTTGTTTCAAATGCATGACCCTTTGGAATTTTTTGTATGTCTTCACCAGACATTGTAGATTGTGCCAATGCTACAATCTCACCCTTTTGTGTATAAACTCCAACAAGTTCACTTTGTTGTAAATTCGCAGATATTTTTAGTATGCCAGGTATGGCGAGTTGTGCACCGTGACATAATGCATCAATAGCAGAATCACGTATAACAACCGACTTTAATTCACTCAAAGCATATTCTATCGGATGGATTAGTTGCAATAATAACGAATCATCTTTTTTCTCCTTCCAAGTTGCAAAAGCATCTGCAACTTCATGAAGAGTAACCAAAGGATAATTCTCATCGAATTGACCTACACGTGTACGTCTTAACTCGATCATGGTACCTCCATCTCCCAAGACTTCACCAACATCATATAGCAATTTTCGAATATATGTTCCAGCTTCGCATAAAACACGAAGCAAAATCAGTCTCTCCTTCTGCTCCAATAATTCTAACTCAAAAATACGTCGAATACGAGTTTGCCTGGAAACCGCTGAACGTTGTGGTGGTCTTTGATAAATGTCCCCAGTAAATTGGTTCAAAATATCGTCAAGCTGTTCTTTTGATGGTAATGAATGTAATCTGCCTAATGCATGATATTCCTTTGACCCAAAGAGTAAAACACCAAGAGCCTTGGTACCTTCTCCAAGTCCTAATGGAAGTACTCCAGATACTTGTGGATCCAAGGTTCCACTATGCCCAGCCTTGGGAATTTCCAGTATTCGCTTGGCCCATGCCACCACTTCATGACTAGTTGGACCTGGTGGTTTGTCTAAAAGTATGAGGCCAAAGTTTAGTAGTTGTTCAACTGAACGTTTGTCAAAATAGGTACCATAATTTTCATCAGTAGTATCATCATCGATAGTGATCATGTTCTCGAGTTGCTTTAGTTTCAAAATATATCCCTCACAGTAGATTTGGCAATATCAATGACTTGGGACGCATCATAATTATCAGTCTCAATTATTTTATCAAAAACTGAAAGATCCTCTCCAAATTCAAATCCATATAATGCCTTGTAGATTTTTTTATTCTCTTGATAGCGCTTTTGTACTATATCTAATGCCTTGTTTTTTGTCAGATTGTCCCTTGCAGTCATTCTTTGTGCACTGTTTTCTTTAGTTCCTGCCAACCAAATCTTAACCCCACCTTCAACAAGCCATGGTAAAGTATAGCTGGTTATGACGACATTTCCATCGAGGAAATGTTTTTTGAGTTTTTCATCTACCTTTTCATCAAATTTGGAATCTGCTTGGCGTTTATTCAAAAAATTCATCCCTTCTTCCGTATCCCACCAATCATCTCCTCCACTCTCAAACCCTTCTTCTTGTGCAAATTCCTTGAGAATGTCACCACCGCTCAAATGTGTAAGATTGAACTCTTCTGCAACGGCTTTAGCCACGGTTGTTTTTCCGATGGCTGGTGGTCCAGAAATAATTATGGATTTTATCAACTCTATTCATTCATGGAAGTCTTGGTAATCTTCATGATGATACCACTAAATGCAATAGCAGTAAGAAAATACCACGCCCATAAATAAATCTCATTTTCAACATTACAGAATGGTCCAATACCAGCAGCTGCATCTTTAGCCATCTTCTCAGCTGTACAGGTTAGTTCTAAGAAATCTGCAGGTATTACGTTGAGAGGAATTGGGGAGATTGCTACTGTATATGAAAATAAAGTAGGCATTAGAAAGTAGAAAATCAATAATAGTGGAATTATGGTGATCATCATTGGCTTCATGTTCATCTGCATCATTTCCATCTGCATTTTGTTCATATACTGAGACTTTTTGCTTAATTCGGCAATCTTTTTCTGATCCTTTGATCTAAATGCAGCCATTCTTTCTTTTTGCCAACCTTTTGTTTCCTTCATTATTCTTTTTAGTTTGACTGAATCAACCAATTTTTTTCTAATTCCAGCATTAAACAAATTCAAAAGAATAGATAAACCAATTACCGCGAAACATGAAAGCAGCATTCCTTTTATCAGTGGATCATCACTTCCAAGTGGACCCTCTCCTCTAATGCCAAAAAGATCTCCCTGTAAGTAGATTATATCCAACAAATTTAGAATAAAGTTAAATTCAATCATAGTCCTATAGCATTTATTACAGTATCTGCTGTTTTTTCAACCTTTCCCTCATCATTTAAAATTACTTTCATAGGTGAACCTGATAAAACCGAACAAGACGAAAGCATTGCATCTTGAACGTCTAATTCCTTCTTTATTGAGCCAATAGATACGATATCTCTGTTACGAGTGTCATCATTTGTTCTGCGATTATAGATCTCTTGTGGTTTTGCTGATATGGCAATAAAGTGAGTTGGTTTTAAAATCTGGATTAGATAGTTTGGTAGTCCTGGATAAAATCCCTCCTTTGTTGAGATAAAGGCGTGAGTATCAATAATTATAACATCCTCTTCGGAGCCAGCAATTGTTTCTGCTGCCTTTTTTTGGAGGTTTTTTTGTTGTTCGACATTTAGTTTTCGTAATTCATCTCTACTTTGAACACCAGATTTCTTGGCTTCTTCAAACATCACAGTTCCAAAACTATGCACACTTACACTTTTGTTTTGTTGATTTAATTTTTCAGCAATCTTATTCACTACCGTAGTTTTACCAACTCCCGGGATCCCAACTATTACAATTTTTTTACTATCTTCCAAGCCAAGCACCAAGTCGCGGCATAACCACTTCCACTTGCTCTCTTACAAGCTGGTTATAATAATTTATCAAAATATCTACCATCAACAAAATGCCAATTCCAGATCCAAAAACTCCTAGCACATCAGAAACTCCAGCTATCAGACCTAATATTACAGAACCAAGAATTGTTACAGATGGAATATATCTATTCAATAAAGCTTCGACTGGTTTGTTTGATCTCCTAAATCCTGGAATCACCACATCTGCATCCAAAAGATTTTGCGCAGCCTTTTTTGATGAAAGTCCTCCCAATTCGACCCATAGTTTTCCAAACACCATAACTATACCAATCATAAATAACACATACAAAACAGCACGCATAGGATCTAAAGCAACCAGATCCAATCCTCTTGGTGGAGTGATATAGTATATGATACCTCCAATAGGAGAAGACGGGCTTGTAGGATCAAAGGTTCCAAGTATATTCAAAAACGGGTTAGCGTTCTTAGGATTGAAATTAGCCCAAAACATCTGACCTATGAATACTGCATTTGCAGTTAGAGCTGATGCTAAAATTACAGGTATGTTTGAAACATACATTAATTTGATAGGATAGGTTGCTGCAAATCCTCTGTATTTTGTGGATACGATTGGGATTTCAACTTTCATTCCCTGCGTGTACACTAGTATCAGTAACATTGTTACCGTTAGACAAAGACCAAATATACTAGGCAGCTGGTTTGACCTAAAGACAGTATCAGCAAGTGTACCCATGCCGGTTGTTGCATCATGTATAGCTGATTGAACAACATACGGCAGTACACCAACAACCCCACCATCACCAGCAGGCATCGGACTAAACAGACTCCAAAGAATTTGTTGAGCAACACCAGCACATATGAATAAACTAATTCCTGATCCTAAACCCCATCCCTTTTGAATTAGCTCATCCATAAACATGACAATAATTGATGCGCCAATCAGTTGTGCTATCAAAATACCCATAATTGTCGGATCTGAAATGTTTCCGCCGTAAACTGCTATGCCATAGACAGGTCCTTCGACAAGTATGACTATGTAAGTAAGAAGTTTGGTGGCGGTCTGAAATATACCACGTTCCTCTGGCTTTTTGAAGTCAAATTTTAGAATGTCTGAACCTCTCAATAATTGCATAAGTAAACCAGCAGTTACAATTGGTCCAATTCCAAGTTCAACCAGAGAGCCTTGTTGTGAGGCAAAAATAACACGTGCAAATGCAAGAAAATCAAATTCAGGAGTTGTAGCACCATAAAGAGGAGTTTGTCCCATTACCATATAGATAACAACACAAGCCCCACACCACAGTAATTTTGTTTGAAGTGGTATCTTTTTTTTCGGTTTTGGAATCTGAGGAGTGTAAGGTTCCGCCTTTGCAACAAGGCGTCGAATATAATTAGTTAGAGTTCCTTCAGCCATCGTTATTTGTAGAATCTATCTTTTCTTCTGGGGGTTCTTCCGGTGTTTCTTTTGGTGTTTCTTTTATTTTTTGTATAATTCCAATTATTTCACCATTAGACTGTTTTACTTTTTCAATAGCAGATTTGGTTGTCTGTTTAACAGTGATCGTATATGCATTCTTTACCTGCCCACCTCCTAGAAGTTTATCAAAACCTAATAATGTCAAGTTTAAGGTTTTTTTGCCATTTTCTTCTTTTCCATATTGTAAATACAAATCGTCAAGATCCCTTACACTTGCCCATTTTTTTGTAATATTTGGATGTGGTGTGTGAGATGATTTATGACCAAAATGATCTTGATCTTCTTTGATAACTGTACTCCAAAGATGTTTCATGTGACCAGATCTTCCAAGACCGCCTTTGTGTCCACTAGCACGATGCTGCGCAACTTGACCCCATCCCATATGTCTTCCTCCTCTAAGTTTTCTGGTTTTTCGTAATCTTGTTGCCATTTTACATCATTCTCCTAATCAAAGTGGTAAGTTCCTTATTATGTCCAAGAACACCCTTCTGGCCATACAAACGTTTTGTACTTCGTTTGAACCCTTGTCTAGGTGGAGATAATGCAAACCATGGTTTTATTGGTTTTATTTTAGCCATACTAGTTTTCCCTTCTGACAAAGATGTTGCTAATTCATCAATTGTCTTAAAACCTGCCTTTGATACATCCTCATCAGTAATTTTTTTGTAGCCTGACTTTCGACCTTTTTTGTCCAATAATTCTTTGGTTGTTTCAATATCAATTTCTTGCCAAGAGAGATAATGTTGTACTTTTCTCAACATCCCTAGAGTATTTTCTTTGACAGGTATTATAACAGCACGATATTTCTTTTCCAAGTTTAATAGATTTAATGTAGTATTAGCCCAATGCGGAACATCAGCTTGTCCTTTTATTCTAACAACCAAAAATGCTTTTGCCATATAATCAACCCTGACTAAATGTTTGCCTCAAACAGTTTAAGAGTGCTTTTGATGTAGAATTCATTGTAGCGGTTGAACCTTTTGCGGTAGTCCATGCATCTTTCAAGCCAGCAAGTTGAAGTAAATCCCTAATCTTTCCACCTGCAACTAACCCAAGTCCACGTGGACCTGGAAGAATTTCAATTGTTACACTTCCGCCCTTTCCTTTTACTTTAAATGGTACTGAATGTTTTTGATCACATCTACATTCCCAGCTACCACATCCTAATTTTATAGGACTGACGTTAATATACGCAGCATTATTTGCTTTTTCAATAGCAACTCTCATTTGTTTTGATTTTCCCATGCCAATACCTAACCATCCATTTTTATTTCCTGCAGCAACTAATGCTTTAAAACTAGTAGATTGTCCATTGGGTGTCATTTTTTGAATTATGCCAACATCAAATACTTTTGTTTCTAAATCAGGAATTAATTTTTTTATTATTCCAGGTTCTTGGATTCTTAACCCTTGAGATAAAATTTCTTCCATAGAACTAATTTCACCAGACGCAACTTTTTTTCCTAAAATAGTTTTGGGTATCCATTCTGCTTCTTCAACTGGTTTTCTTTCACGACGTGGGCGTCCTTGACCAGGTCGTCCTTGACCAGGTCGTCCTTGACCAGGTCGTCCTTGACCAGGTCGTCCTTGACCAGGTGGTTTAGAAGTTTGTGCTTGTGAAGTTTGACTCATTTCTGTTCTACCTCATTATCTATCAAAGATTTCATATTTTTTACATCATTTTTTACTTTAAGATGCTCACCGTTTATTCTAGATTCTATAGGAAATGATTCTTCGTCTGCTGGTACTTGAAGTCCTGCATCTATAACACCCTTCAGTGCCGCGGCCATACGCTGAGTATATTTTCTTGTTCCACTATACATAATGGCTGAACTTGTTCCTTTTCCTATTGCTTTTTTACCAGCATAATAACCAGTTAAGTAAGCAGCTGGTATATTTTTACGAGATCCTTTCCAACCTCTTTGAGTTAACAATCTAGAATGTGCAGATGAAATTACCAAATCGCCAGTAATTTTAGGCTGATGGATTTGAACTTGTGTATTTTCATTTGAAATTTGTACAGTAATAAAATCGCTATGACCCATTAGCATCCGCTTCCTTTTATTATAATTCGTCTTTTCATTTCTTATTCTACGTAATATTTTTGAATATGCCATATCTATACGAAAAAAATTTGAATCTGCTTTTATAAACGTTAGACGCTGAGTAATGATCCAAGTAAAGCCTTTTGTGAGTGTAATCTATTTTCTGCTTGATCCCAAATAACTGATTGTGGGCTATCCATAACCGAATTAGTTACCTCATGACCGCGTTTTGCTGGAAGGCAATGCATAAAAATTGCATCGTTTTTGGCTTTATCCATTAATGATTTGTTGACTTGGTAAGTTGGCAAGAATTTCTTGCTTTTTGCATCAGAATCGTGTATGGACACGAATGAATCAGTCATTACCACATCTGCGTCTTTGACAGCAAGTTTTGGATCAGTTGTTACCTCAATAGTGGTATGTTTGGAAGACTTCCTCACAACAGCCGAGTTTGGTTCAAAGCCCTTTGGGGTTGCTATGGCTAGATGAGTTTGTGTTTTACTGCAACCAAAAATTAATGAATTACACACATTATTCCCATCACCAACCCAAGCTATCTTGATATCCTTGAATTTTTTCTTATATTCTTTTACAGTCATCAAATCTGCTAAAGTCTGGCATGGATGATACGAGTTAGATAATCCATTAATGACTGGAACTGTAGCATATTTTCCAAGATCCTCAAGAAAACTATGTTCATACACCCGTGCTACAATTGCATCAACATAACGAGACAAAGCCTTTGCTGTATCTTTAACTGATTCCCCACGTGAATGTTGCATATCATTTAATGACAAACTTATAGCATGTCCTCCTAACTGTAACATTCCAGTTTCAAAACTTACCCTAGTTCTTGTTGATGGTTTTTCAAATATCATGGCTAAGGTTTTATTTTCTAGCAATAGTTTTCCCTTTGTTTTTTTCTTTTTACTCTTTAGTTTTATGGAAAAATCGATCAGTTCCAAAAATTCTTTGCTAGAAAGCTCATCAATTGTTAGAATGTTCTTTGTTTTAATTTTCATTTTCTAAATTTCCGTATAATTCTATTACTTTTTAGGTTTTGTAATTTTATTTTGGTCGTCCATCAGCAATCCACTTACGTATTTTTTTTGCCAATTCATAGGCCTGCTTATCATTCTCAGGAGGTGCAATATTATATAGATCTGCAAAGTCGTTTATGTCTTCAGTTTTAATTCCTTCAAAAGGATCAGCAGATGACTCTACAATTTCTGGTTCAGCTACTGGTTCTGGTTCAGCTACTGGTTCTGGTTCAGCTACTGGTTCTGGTTCAGCTACTGGTTCTGATTTACCAAAGATTGTTTCTAGAAACGTATCTTTATTGAAAGGTTTCAGATCATCATAGCCCTGTCCAGTGCCTATGTATATCACTGGTGTCTTGGTGACTGCAACAATAGAAATAGCTGCACCGCCACGAACATCAGCATCACTTTTAGTTAAAATTGCTCCATCAAAATTTGTATGTTCATTAAATGTTCTTGCCTGACTAACAGTATCATTACCAGCTAATGAATCACCTACAAATATTTTCAAATCTGGATTAACTACTTTTGAAATCTTTGTAATCTGTTCCATTAAGTTCTTGTTTGTTTGCATTCTTCCAGCAGAATCAATCAATACACAATCCACTTTATGTGATTTAGCATAAAGTAATGCATCACGAGCAACCGCAGCTGGATCTGAACCATAATTTTGTGCAACTAATTTTAGATTTAATTTATTTGTGTGCTCACGTAATTGCTCAATAGCACCCGCACGAAAAGTATCAGATGCGGCAACTACGACTGATATTTTATTTTTTTGCAAAAGATTGGCGATTTTTGCAATAGTGGTTGTTTTACCAGTTCCATTTATGCCAATAAATAAAATAAGATATGGTTCCTGTGGATTTGTTTTGGATTTGATATTAGACAAAATGTCAATCGAGCCTGCCTCATCAAACATATTAGAAATATTTTGAATGAGGCTTTGTTTAACAAAATGTTCAATTTCCTTCTTGTTTACCTTATTACCAATCAATTTTTCAGTCAAATTTGATTTTATCCCATCTATGACCTCAGTTGCAACATCTGATTCTAAGAGCGATATTTCTAATTCAGATATTACATCTTCGATGTCTTTTTCTTTAAGTTCTTTTTCTCCTAAACTCTTAGCAACATTTGAAAATGCATTGCTTAGTTTATCAAACATAATTTTTTCTTTATTTTTGGTTATGTGCTGTCATTAATTTCTCCATCTCCAGTTTCGCTTGTTGTAAACTTTCCGTAACTTGTTGTTTTTGTCCAGCTGTTTCCTGTAAAGCTATTTGCATTTCCTTTAATCGCGATTCAAGAAAATTGATGGCAGAATTTTTATCCTTTTCTACAGCAACACCTGCACCAATATTTAGAATTAATTTTTTGTTTGGTGTAATCTTTGTCTTAACAAAAGTACCCAAACCTATAGGCATTAAGGTTTCATTGTCATCCTTATCATTAATAGATTTGAGACACTCGATGGCAGACGTTGCTTCTCTAATAATAGATATAATAGAAGACTCTTTTTGTGTTAATTCAGAAAAATACCCCTCAAGGACTTGTGTTCTATAGAGTAGTTGCTGGGTCTGTTCATCACTCATTATAAAAAAAATGCAGCAGTTCAGTATAAATGCATTTAAGGGCTTGGTGGGTTTTCAAAAATAAATAAAAAATAGAATTCTATTTTGCCTTAGAAAGTCTGTTGTCAACCTCATCCCAATTAACAACATTCCACCATGCTGCGATATAATCCGGACGTTTGTTTTGGTATTTCAAATAGTAAGCATGTTCCCAAACATCAAGACCCAGCAATGGAATTAATCCTTCAGTGCGAGGACTTGTTTGATTTGACATTGCTTTGTATTCGACTTTACTGGATGATGGATTATACACAAGCCAACCCCAACCACTTCCTTGAATTGGAGCTGTTTTACTAGAAAATTGTTCTTTAAAGTCAGCAAAAGATCCAAAAGATGCGTTGATTGCATCAGCTACTGCTCCACCAGGCTCTCCACCACCATTTGGTTTCATATTATTCCAAAATAGTTTATGATTATCATATCCACCTCCATTGAAGTTTATTGCGCCTCTTACATCGTCAGGAACGTCATTGATACTTGATAAGATATCAACAATATCCTTACTCTGTAGTTCTGGACTTAGTTTTTCTAAAGCACCATTCATTCCATCAGTATATTTTTGGTGGTGTTTTGTATGATGAATCTCCATTGTCCTGGCATCTATATGAGGTTCTAATGCATCATATGCATAAGGCATGTCAGGAAGAGTATATTTTCCCATATCATATTCTAAAAACCATAGGATTAATAGGTTTGCTAAAGAATAAAACAATATTAAAAAATGTTATGATATGAATGTTCGAAAAATATTCTTTCTAGTTGTCTTTATTTCAATTGGTATGATTTTATTGTCAAGCCAATTACAAAATCAAGATAATGTATCTATACAAGTAAATGATAGTGGATCATACATTGGAACTGATGTTCCTCATAGCTATGGATATGATGGTACAGGAATAATAATTTCAGTGATTGATACTGGAGTCGATTTTAACCATCCAGATCTTTTAGGTTTTGGTTCAGATGGAAAAGTAATAGGTGGTTATGATTTTGTTAATAATGATCATATTCCTGAAGACATCAATGGTCATGGAACTCAGGTTGCAGGAATTATAGCATCAAATGGTATACTCCAAGGAATTGCTCCAAACTCAAAAATCTTGGCCTATAAAGTTTCAAAAGATGGCGAGTCTGTACCATCAAACCTGATAATCAAAGCAATTGAAAAATCAATCGAAGATGGTGCAGATATAATCAACATTAGTTTAGGAGTTAATCAGACTAGTGCAAAAATTGACCAAGCGGTAACAAAAGCAGTTCAAAATGGTATAGTTGTAGTTACTGCAGCAGGAAATTTTGGGCCTGAGTTAAGTACCATTGGGAGTCCTGGAATAAATCCCAATGCAATAACTGTAGGATCTACTTTCAATAATGTACCAAGTAGCCTAGTTTCAACACTGAAAATTAATGATAAAGAATTCAATGTTTTCCCAATGGTAGGAACCCAATATATTGATCAATCCATCGTATCAGAAATAGTTTTTGGAGGATATGGAAAAATGAAAGATCTTTCAGATATTGATGTTGAAAATTCGATTTTATTAATTGAGCGAGGAAGTGATATAGAGAATGAAATAGTTTTCTTTTCTGACAAAGAAAAAAATGCATCTGATTTTGGTGCAAAAGCAATTGTTGTTTATAATAATGAACCCGGTATATTCTTTGGAGAATTAATTCATGAACATATAGAAGATGATTACAGTCCTGCCATTCCAGCATTATCTATATCAAAAGAAGATGGATTATTGATAAAAGAAATGTTAAGAAGTCATATCGAAGCAGAGTTGAATGTTTTTTACCATCCTGATTTTGTCGCGTACTTTAGTTCAAGAGGACCAGTTTCTCCCTTTTACCTAAAACCTGACATGGTAGCACCTGGAGCATTTATCAGTACAACTGACCTTGCCGGAAATTACAGCATCTCAAGTGGTACAAGTTTTGCAGCACCACACATTTCTGGTGTATCTGCACTGTTATTACAAAAAAATCCAGAATTGACATCTAAAGAATTAAAATCGATTCTAATGACAACTTCTGATCTAGTGTCTGACGAATATGACAAAAAATTCCCTCTTGAGGTATCTGGATCTGGAAGGGTTAATGCAACTAAAGCCATAAATGCTGAACTTATCATCACACCGGCAAATCTGATATTCAATTTATCACCTCATGATCAAATGGAAACTAAAATTGTGAAAATAAAAGGGATGGATAATGAATCATTACCTGTGAAGTTTGAGAATAACCAAGTGGCGGATCTCGAATATTATTTTGAACAAAATGATCTCATAATTACAGCAAAATTAATTCAGCATGATTTGGGTGAATTCGAAGATAGAATGATCATTAGTCATGATGATATTGACTATCAAATACCAATCGTCCTACGTGTTTCTGAAGGCGCAATCACAATAAATGAAGATGATGGTAAATTAGATATCGTTGTGGTCAATCCAGAATCATGGTCATATGCAAAGATTACAGCTATAAACAAAGATACAGGAAAAATATTAACTGACTCTATTACACCTGATAAAAAATCTGAATTCGTTATTTATGAGCCTGGTGAATATTGGATTGAAGCTAAAATTGAGTCCGATGAAAATACGCTGAATGTATTTGATACTATCAAAATAGAAACGGTATCTGAGAAAAATTTGATCGGCACATTAAATTTTCCTGAAAAGCCTATTCTGATTGTGTTTGCTATAATTATCTTCATAGCTATTATTGGGTTGTTTATGAGAAAACGACAAACAGTACTTCAGTCTTAGTTTAGATTTTTGGTCCTGCTATACGTATTTCGTCAGAATCATCAAATCTCTTAAAATTGTCAACGAACATTTGAGCAAGTTTGTTTGCTGAAAGAGTATAGGAATCCTTATCGATCCATGTGTTTTTAGGAATCAAAACATCTTCAGGTACACCTGGACATTCTACAGGTACATCAAGATTGAAAATTTCGTCATGTCTGTATTTTACGATGTCTAATGCACCTGATAATGCAGCCTTCACCATAGCACGACTGTATTTTATGTTGATTCTTTTTCCCACACCGTAAGGACCTCCAGACCAACCAGTGTTGATTAAATAAACTACCGTGTTATGCTTTGAGATTTTTTCCCCAAGCATTTTAGCGTAAACATTTGCAGGTCGTGGCATAAATGGAGCACCAAAACAAACAGAAAACGTAGCTCTTGGTTCTTTTATTCCTCGTTCAGTTCCAGCTAATTTACTCGTATAGCCTGACATGAAATGGAACATTGCAGCTTCCTTGGTAAGTTTTGAAACTGGAGGTAAAACTCCCAATGCATCAGCCGTTAAAAATATTATTACCTTAGGATTTCCACCAACGCTTGGAATGATAGCTCCTGGAATAAAGTCCAAAGGATAAGCAGCCCTTGTATTTTCAGTTAAAGTCCCATCATCAAAATCAGGTTTCAATGATTCTTTGTCAATTACAACATTTTCTAAAACTGCACCAGATTTAATGGCATTCCAAATCTGTGGTTCCGCTTCTTCCTTTAGATTGATACATTTTGCATAGCATCCACCTTCAAAATTAAATATCCCATTATCAGCCCATCCATGCTCATCATCCCCAATCAGCATTCTTTCAGGATCAGCAGACAAACTTGTTTTTCCCGTACCTGATAAGCCAAAAAATAACACGGTATCATTATCTTTTCCTATATTTGCTGAACAGTGCATAGGAAAAACTCCCTTTGCTGGCATGATATAATTCATTACTGAAAACATAGCTTTTTTCATTTCACCTGCATAATTTGTTGCACCAATCAGAATTATCTTTTTTGATAAATTGATTAGTATGAACGCATTTGATCTTGTACCATGAATCTCAGGTATTGCGTCAAAGTCATTGATACACATTACAGTAAACTCGGGTTCATGGGATTGTAATTCAGTCTTCGAAGGACGAATAAATAATTGATGTACAAAAAGATTTTGCCAAGCATGGTCATTGATCACTCTAACTGATAATCTATTTTCAGGATCAGCACCAATAAAACCATCAAATATGAATAACTCCTTATTCTCAACAGATTTTTTCATACTCTCTAAAATTTTTTCAAATTTTTCGGATGGGAATTGCTTGTTTATTTTTCCCCAATCAACTGTGTTATGGGTTAATTCATCATAAATAATGAATCTGTCATCCGGTGACCTGCCTGTATAATTTCCAGTTTTTACTGATAATGAACCAGTAGATGTTACAATTCCCTCATTTTTTTGTACAGCCATTTCCACAAGTTTTTCTGCAGAATAATTTCTATGAATTTTTGATGGTTTTATGCCAAACTTTTCAATCTGAGAAGAAAATACTTCAGATATATTTTCACTCATACAAATCACCATTTATTAAAAATAAATTAGTCTTTGTGCACATGAGATTTGTTCGTGATGTATAACATTATTAATCTCTTTCTAAGTTCATGTTTTTTTTGATATAATTTAGGAAGATATTTATTTCAAAATTCAAGATCTCTCGATATGCCAATAAACAAGGAAAAATTAGCTCTTCGCGATCAAGTTTCCAAAAGTACTCCAAAGTTCATAAGACCTGAAAGCTGGAGATACAAAAAATTAGAAACTACTTGGAGAAAACCAAAAGGAGTTGATAATCATCAGCGTAAACAAAAAAGTAGAGGCAGACCTGGTCTTCCTAAAGTAGGTTATCGTACTCCAAAGATAGCACGTGGATTACATCCATCCGGTTTTACAGATAATTTAGTTTATAATATTAATGATTTAGATAGCTTAAACCCAAAAGAAGATGCAGTAAGAATAGGACATAGTGTTGGAACAAAAAAACGAATAGTTATAGTAACTAAAGCATTAGAAGGGAAATTCAAAATATTAAATGCGAGAGTGAGTAGAGATGCCAGTAAATCTTAGTGCAAAAAAAAGACTAGTCTCAAGGATGACTGGGGTTGGCCTCAAGAGAATAAAATTTGATGTTGATCATCTTGATGATGTAGCTGATGCAATCACCAGACAACAAATTAGAAGTTTAATCACAGCCAATACCATTAGAATCAAACAAATTGTTGGTACGTCTAGAGGAAGAGCACAGGAAAAGAAAAACCAAAAAAAGAAGCGTGGTATGACACAAGGTTCTAAAAAGGGACGAAAAGGTGCTAGAGTAGGCAAGAAAGAAGTTTATGTAACAAAAGTCAGATCACTTCGTCGTAGACTCAAAATAGCCAAAGAAAGAAAAGAAATTACTAATAAGAATTTTTGGGAAATTTATAAAAAGATTAATGGAAACACAGTTAGAAATATTGCACACCTAAGAATGTTAATCGAAGAGATCAAAACAAAAGGAAAAGATTAGAAATAAAATTTTTCCTTATCAAAATCTATAATTTTTCCATCTTTGATTTTAATTCCTTCTTTCTCCAGCATTTTTAATTTTACTTTTTCACCATAACTATATCCCCCAATCTTACCATCCGACTTTACTACTCTGTGACATGGTATGATGACAGGATATGGATTCTTTTTCATAATTGTTCCAATAAACCTCTGTCCATTTTTTAAGCCTACAGCCTTTGCCAAATCACCATAAGTTGTAACTTTTCCTTTTGGAACTTGTAATAATTTTCTATAAACTTTGATGCTTATACTCAAAGTTTGATTATCTCCAAATCTGTGACTTCAAGCATTTCAAGAATTTTATGCTTATTTTTGCCCATCCCAGTCCAATCTAATAGTGCGGCAGTAGCACGTCTATTTCTTTCAATTATATGAGAAAACAGGGATTGATCTATTTCATCTAATGCATGTTTTGGAATTACTGTTCCGAGTGCATATTTGCCATGAATTAATTCATTAGTAAATTTATCAGAATAATGTGTTCCTCCAAAACATATTCCTGTAGGATATGATTTTTGATTTTGTTTCATTGTCTGTACAACGATCTGTGCCACTGAATTACAAAGATTTACATCATTCCATTCTTTTGGTGTAGTTCCTATTTCAATGAACAAAGTAGGTTTTTCTAATGAAGTCGGTCCGTGATGAGTTGCTTCAATTGTTATTTGAAATTTAGTAAATTGTTTTCTAGCATCATGTAAATTTTGAATGTATAATTTTTGAAGATTAGAGTATGGTATAGAAACTTGACGTTCATGACCACCAAAGTCAGCAGTAGAAAAATTACCAGTATTATGGCAAGTTAATGCTAGAACGCCTGATTCTGCTGCATGTTTTGATAAAAAAACATAACCGTCATAATCAAGTTTTTCTTCAATCCAATCAGCGGATATGGCTGGAGTTGATATAATTGCCAAATCAAAATATTCTCCTCTAAAAACATCCCCATCTTTGACTAAATCACGTGAAATAAAATTGGCCATATTACCACCTGCTGGATCATCAGCGTAGGCAACAAGTAAATCCATTAGATAAAAGATATATTGACACTCTATTAAGCACCAGCAAATGAAGTTTAACGCTAGACGTACCATATTAAATCTGAAAAATACTATAAAACTTACAAAAAAATCTGATAAGGAGGTATATCTTCAGCATCTCAGACTTGTGCTATTTGGAGTTGCGGCAGTAGGTACAATAGGATTTGGTATTCAGTTTATATTTTCTGTTTTTACATTTGGTAGATAAAATTGTCAGAGACTGGACCCATAGATGAACAAAAACCAGAATCAATGTCTGGACATGACTCTCTCGATGAATTACTAGCAGAGAAACCTGCATCACAAAAATCAGATATAGAAGAGAAAGAAAGCCAGGTTGAGGAAGAAGCAAAAGTTCCAGAAGTTGAACCAGAATATGGTGAGCAGACTTCACATCTATTTGCAGTAAGAACTACGGGAGGACAAGAAAAAATTGTTATGAGATTATTAGAAGCCAAAATGAAGATGGATCAGAAAGATGAAGAAACAATACGAAAAGCCAAAGAGGAGGGTAAAGAAATAAAAATCAAAGACAATACTTGGACAGATAAAGATTGGGAAAATGCAGACTTGGAAAATTCACTCTATGTCGACAAAGAATTTCCTAGGGTAAAAGATGTTCAAACAGTACTTTTGCTTGATGATTTGAAAGGATATGTGGTTCTCGAAGCACAAGATCCACCTTCAATGTTTAATGCAATTCAAGGAATTAGACATATTCGTGGTCAGCTAAGAGGCGAATTACAATATAGTGAGATCGATAAATACCTAATCAAAAAATCTACAGTTACGGAACTTTCAGTTGATAATACTGTAGAGATAATTGGTGGTCCGTTCAAAGGTATGAAAGCTACTGTTCAAAGAGTAGATAAAGAAAAAGAAGAAGCTGTTGTTATTTTATTAGATGCGCCTTATCAATTACCGGTAACTGTGGATGCTAACCATCTGAAAAAGGTTTTATCATAGCAAGGATTAAATTTTCAAAAATTGGTGTCATATTATGGGAGATAAACAAACAATATCATCATTGGTTACTGGTGGAGAAGCTTCTGCTGGTCCACCATTGGGTCCAGCGTTAGGTCCTATGGGAGTAAATATTATGGAAGTCATTAATGCTATCAATGAAAAAACCAAAGAATTCCAAGGAATGAAGATACCAGTTAGTGTTATTGTAGACACAGAATCTAAGAAATGGGAAATTGAAGTAGGAATTCCATCAGCATCTGCATTAATACTAAAGGAGGCTGGTATACAAAAAGGCTCAGGAACATCTGGAACTGAATGGGTTGGAGAAGTTTCTGCAGATATGATTACCAAGATAGCTAATGTAAAGTTAGAATCATCATATGCTAGCTCTCTAAAATCTGTTGCAAAGCAGATTGTTGGTACATGTCAGACTCTAGGAATCAAAATTGAAGGTAAAACCCCAAAAGAATTTACTTCCGAAATTAATGAAGGAAAATGGAATAGTAAATTCGAATAAGATGGAAGTTTTTTCGTTCTATTAGATTATTATATTTTAGTATCATTTATGAGATAAAACGGGTCTTTGTCTGTCTTTTGTAATTCCACAAAAGTTTCAGTGTTTTGTATACCGTCAATTTTTCCAATTTTATCTATTACAACCATATGTAATTCCTCAAGATCTTTAGTATGAACTTGCATCATGATATCAAATCTTCCTGTAACCTCTGAGATAGAAACTATTGCAGAAACATCCATTAATTTTTTATGAATCTCTGCCTTGAGTTTTGGATCTCGATTTATACCAACTGTAGCTTTAACATTAATTCCCAATAAGGAGTCATCAATGTCAATCGTAAATTTCTTGATTAATTTTCTTCTCTCTAATCGTTTAATTCTACTATACAAAACAGATGCATTACTTCCAAGTTTTTTTGAAAGTAGTGGGACTGTAATATGTCCATCTTTGGTTAATTCAAAAAGTATCTTCAGATCTAATTCATCAAGCCCATGCAATAATGACAAAATGAATGTATTATGGTAATAAATGTAGATTTTACTAGATTTAACTAGATTATCTCTAAACGATTTTAAATGGGTTTTTTAAAAAAAATCCATGGTTACAGAATCTCAACTCGTAGAATTGATCAAACAGGCTAAAGAGAATGGTAAAGAACGTAAATTCAAGCAATCTCTAGAAATGATAATGGTGTTTAAGGATGTGGATGTAAAAAAAGGATTTGCTATTAATGAGACGATCCAGTTACCTCAAAAAATGGGTGATGCAGCACAGGTTTGTATAATAGCATCTGGAGATATGGGAGTTAAAGCAAAGAATGCAAATGCTGACAGAATAATTAATGAAGATGAATTAACAAAACTTGGTGCGGATAAACGAGAATCAAGAAAGGTAATTAACAAATATGATTTCTTTTTGGCAGATACTAAGCTAATGCCTACTGTAGGTAAAGTGTTAGGACAGCTTTTAGGACCTAGAGGTAAAATGCCTACACCAGTTCCATTTAATGCCCCAATTGAATCATTTTTAGAACGATTCAAATCATCCATCAGAATTCGTGTAAAGAACTCTCTATCCCTATCATGTAAAATTGGAGAAGAAGATATGGATGAACAACATATTGCAGCAAATGCAAATACAATTACTAATGCAGTAGAAAAAAAACTTCCAAATGGAGATAAAAATATCAAAAAAATAATGATTAAAACTACAATGGGAAAAGCAGTAAAACTAGAACAGGTGAAAAAATAAAATTGCATGAGAATAGAACCAAATTTCCAAAAAAGAAAACGCAGATGTATCAAATGATGGAGGAGCTGCCAAAAAAATATAATGTAACTGCATTAGTACGAATGGAAAAAGTACGAGCATCTCAATTATTACCTTTAAGGAAAAAACTCAAAGGAGAAGTAGAAATTATTAGTATTAAGGATAAAATTGCACAAAAAGCATTTGAGAAATTAGATATTTCTGGCATTAAAAAACTGAAAGAAAATCTTACTGGTCAATGTCTTTTCATGTTTACAAACATGTCTCCATTCAAGCTAAATGTTTTACTTGGTAAAAACAAAATAATGCTTGGAGCCAGAGGTGGTGATGTTGCAAGTATGGATGTTGTTGTTCCACCAAAAAATACAGGAATAGCCCCAGGTCCTATGCTAACTGAGTTCAAGGAAAATAAAATTCCTACCAAAATTGATCAGGGGACAATTTGGATTCTAAAAGAAACAACACCTATAAAAAAAGGTGAAGTCATATCAACCAAATTAGCAGCGTTATTAGGAAAATTAGATATTAAACCAATTGAAGCTGGAATAGTTTTAAACTCTGCACTATCTGAAGGTGTTCTATTTACTGAAAACGAGCTTGTTGTGGATGTAGATTTATTCAGAAAACAGATTTCAGAAGCGCATCAAAATGCTGTATCATTATCAATTGAAGCAGCGTATATTACAAATGAAAACATTGAACAAATTTTAGCAAAGGCATCTCAATCTGCACGTTCTGTTTCATTAGAAATAGGATATATGACAGATGATAATAAGGAACAGATAATTCAAAAGGCTGATGGTCATGCTAAAAGTGTTGTATCTAAGACAAAAGGCTACACGCCAACCTAATCATAACGACTTTTAACTCTGGGTAAATTCCAATTATATTTCATTGCTACTAGTCGTAATACAGTTGTTATTACCATCCCGATAATAGTTGCTGCATAAATTTCATTAGTGATTAATAGGGTTACATAAAACAAAACTGCGCCTATAAAACTGGCCGATGCATACAATTCCTTTACAAAAACAATTGGTGTTTGATTTACAAAGATGTCTCTCAAAATTCCACCTCCTATAGCAGTCAACATTCCAGATAATACTATGACAAGAAAATTCATGCCTACTAAATTATAAGCAAATGTTGCCCCAATCACAGTAAAAATACCAAGACCAAGAGCATCAAATTTTAGAAAAATATTCCAGTGCTGTCGCAATTTTGAATGCAAGAAAAATAATACTACCGCTGAAATTATAGTGATGATTACATAAGTAGGATCTACCAAAGAGTTTGGAAGTGTTTTACCTAATATGATATCACGTATAGTGCCTCCAGCAACACCAGTAATTGTTGCAAGAATTATTATTCCAACAATGTCAGCTTTATGTTCAATTGCTTTGAATGCACCAGTAACCGCAAAAGCCATGGTTCCAAATAAATCTAAAATATAGATGAAGAATTCTGGAGTAGTGGAAAGATCTACCAATAATCAGTGTATTATAGTCAAGTAAATAACGTTAAATGTTTTTTAAGATTGAAATTAGATAATTCTAACCGAATAAAGATGACAAGCCTTCCATTGCTTTCTCTTCAGATTTAGCACTTGCTGCTTCGTCTTTTTTCTTTTCTTCTTTCTTACCTTCTCCACCTTCTGCTGGAGCTGCTGCTGCTGGAGCTGCTGCTGCTACTGGAGCTGCTTTTATGGCTTCCTCAATATCTACATCAGCCAAAGATGCTACAAGTGATTTAACTTGTGCCTCATTTACTTCTACACCTGATGCCTTTACTACTGAAGTAATATTTTCTTCAGTCACATCTTTCTTCAGTTTGTGAAGCATTAATGCAGCGTAAACATATTCCATATTAGATTTTTTTTTAGTGTATAATATAAAACTATGGAGGACTATAATCAGTTTTTATTTAATTCAGGATTTTGAGACTTCTGCATATTGCATAAAGCGTTCTTTTTAGATTCTTATCAAATAATGTATCCATTCGTTGTTTTACAATCCGTTTTGCTTCATCTCTTTCAGAACCAGGTGGCAAAGAAAGTACATTATTCAATAATTCAGAAAATGATTCACGTACCCATCCATCTAAAGTTAAGAAGACATTTGGAGGAATTTCCAAAAGCCGTGATTCATTAAGATCTATAACACCAGTATAATTTTCATATTCTATACGATAAATCAATGCGTGTATACAATTATCAGGGTTTGGATTTTTTAGAATTTCAATAGATCGTTGGCCCGCTTTACCCTGCTCTACTTTGTTCTTCAGCCCAATGGGATTCACAATAATTCCATTAATACCTATTTTTTTACCATCCATTCCAGTAATTGCACCAACAATAAAATCATTATATTTTCCATTAGATTGAGTGGCGAAAACAAATGCACCTTCCTTAAGACCTTTTTTCTTTATTCCCAACATAGGGTTGGTTTGAAAACTATTCTATTTAATTTATTGTAATCGACAATTCTTAATATCGGTCAACCAGAATATTTTGGATGGATAAAAAAGAAATACTTTCAAAATTTTCAACTGATCCTGACAGATACTATAAAGTAAAATTATTTGAAGACGTTGGATTTGAGCGCAAATCATGTAAAACATGTAAGAGATTCTATTGGACATTAGATCAAAGTCGTATAAACTGTCCTGATCATTCTAGTGATACATATTCATTTATTGGCAATCCACCAACAAACAAACGGTTCGATTATACACAAGCATGGAAGGAGGTTGAATCATTTTTTGTAAAAAATAATCATACATCTGTAAATAGATATCCTGTTGTATGTAGGTGGCGTGATGACTTGTATTTCACAATTGCATCGATTGTGGATTTTCAGAGAGTTATGGGAAGTAAAGTTATTTTTGAGTTTCCTGCAAACCCACTTGTAGTCCCACAGACATGCCTTCGATTCAAAGATTTAGAAAATGTTGGGATTACAGGAAGACACTTCTCATCATTTTGTATGATTGGACAGCATAGTATACCAAACAATAATGGATATTGGAAAGATGAATGCGTCAGTCTTGACTTCGGCTTACTAACAAAACAATTTGGAATTGATAAAAATGAAATTGTTTTTGTTGAAGATGTATGGGAAGGTGGTGGTTCATTTGGTTCTTCATTAGAATATTTTGTTCAAGGATTAGAACTTGGTAATGCTGTATTCACTGAATTTCAAGGTAATTTATCAAACTACAAAACATTAGATCAACGCATAATTGACATGGGAGCAGGATTAGAAAGATTTGCATGGATAACAATGGGAACTCCTACTGCATACGATTGTTGTTTTGGACCAATAACTAAAAATCTAATTCAACAGATGGGAATTGAAACGGATTCTAATATTTTGGTTCCATATTTTACAGAAATCGCAAAGAATTTTGAACTATATGAAGATTTGACTCTAGTTAGAAAGAACGCAATAAAAAATTCTGGTTTGTCTGATGAACAAATACGTAAAATTGTTACCCCGCTAGAAGGAATTTACCTTATAATTGACCATGTTCGGACATTAATTTTTGCCATATCTGATGGAGCATTACCAAGTAATGTTGGTGGAGGATACAACCTTAGAATAATGCTACGAAGAATTATCTCAACTATGAATAGATTGTCGCTACAATTTGACATAAATGAGATCATTGACACACAGATTGACTACTTGAAGGATACGTATCCTGAACTCGAAAAAACACGTAATGATGTAAAAGAAATAATTCGTATTGAATCTGAAAGATATGATAATTCAAAGCAAAGAATGCAAAAAATTGCTACTAACTTGAACAAAGATCCAACAGTTGATGACTTAATCAGACTATACGAATCCGATGGAGTCACACCAGATTATCTAAAAGAAATCAAAGTTATATCAGAAATTCCATCTACATTTTATAGTAAACTTTCAGAGTTACATCAGGGTAAAAAGCAAAAAGAACATCTAAACCTACCATTAGAAAATATTTCAGATACTGAACTTTTGTTTTATTCAGACGACCCAAAAGAATTTGATGCCAAAGTTTTGAAATCATTTGATAATTATGTTGTATTAGACAAAACATCATTTTATGCGAGAGGAGGTGGTCAAGAACCAGATCATGGGAAGATTGATAATTATGAAGTTGTAGATGTGACAAAACATGGAGATATTATAGTTCATGAATTAAAAGGTGGAATTCCAAAACAAGGTGAAACAGTCTCCTGTATCGTAAATTCAACTAGAAGAGATAGAATAACAAAAAATCATACTAGTACTCATGTAATTAATACATCAGCAAGAAGTGTATTAGGCTCATGGGTATGGCAACATTCAGCTTTCAAAGACGAGGATCATGCAAGATTAGATATTACACATCATTCCGCACTAACAAATGAAGAAGTCTTACAGATAGAGCAAGCTGCAAATTCAATTATTGAGCAAAATATACCAGTAAAAATTGAAAATTTTGACAGAGGAACTGCAGAACAAAAATATGGATTTAGGATTTATCAGGGTGGAGTTGTTCCAGTAAAATCAGTACGTATTGTATCTATTGGAGATTTAGATATAGAAGCATGTGGAGGGACACATGTCAAAAAAACATCTGAAATAGAACAAGTAAAAATTACAAAAACAAAAAGAATTCAAGATGGAGTTGTAAGAATTGAATTTGTTTCAGGTGATACTGCAAAAGAATTTTCGCTAAAAAAACAACAAGATGTTGAGAGCGAACAAGAAGAAGAAAAAATCAAAGAACTGCAAAAAGAGAAAAGGTTTGAGAGGAAACAGATGGATAAAGAAAAAATTCCAAAAATAATAGAAGCTTTTTCTCAATGTGCACAAGGAATTACTGCTATTGATGATATCATAATGGAAATCACCGAGTCAACCAGGCCAAATTTCTGTTATTCTACTAGTGATGATTATAATGATGATTTTCATATTAGATTAGGAGAAAGGCTATCTAAGAAAGACCCAAATTTAGTATATTGTGGGTTATTCAACGAAGGAGAAAAAGTTCGAATAATAGTCTATTGTGGAGATCAAATTTCAAAAAATAAGAAAGCTGGAGATATTGTGAAAAGTGTATCAGAAATACTTGGTGGTGCAGGTGGAGGAACTACAAAATTTGCACAAGGAGGTGGAAATGACAAATCTAAAAAAGAAGATTCAATTAAAAAAGCGAAATCAATGGTTTTGGGATAGGTGAATGTGATGGATATAAATTGGAATTCAATTGACGCGAAATGGCAAAACAAATGGGCAGAAAATAATGATCATGATGTTGACCCAAATGAAAAAGAAAAAAAATTCATAACTGTAGCGTATCCTTATCCAAACTCACCTCAACATATTGGTCATGGTAGAACTTACACAATTACAGATGTCCATTCAAGATATCTAAGAATGAAAGGATTCAATGTACTATTTCCAATGGGATTTCATTATACGGGAACTCCAATTCTTGGTATGTCAAAACGAGTACAAGCAAATGATACTGAGTTAATTGATGCATTCAGAACTTTGTATAATGTTCCGGAAGATAAAATCAAAGATTTTATTGATCCAGTAAAGATTGCCGATTATTTTCATGGGGAAATTAAGGCTGGTATGATCGAAATGGGATATTCCATTGATTGGAGAAGAGAATTTACAACAATAATTCCTGCATATCAAAAATTCATTGAATGGCAATTTAGAACACTAAAACAAAATAATCTAATTGTTCAAGGAAATCATCCAGTTGGATGGTGTCCTAATGATCAAAACCCAGTCTCACAGCATGATACGCTAGGTGATGTTGAACCTGATTTTACAGAATATATTATAATGAAATTCAGCATAGAAGATGAAATAATTCCTATTGCAACATTACGTCCGGAAACATTATTTGGAGTTACAAATCTTTGGATAAATCCTGAGATAGTTTATAAAAAAACAAAAGTAAATGGTGAGACATGGATCATAAGTTCTGAATGTGCACACAAACTTTCATTTTTGGATAAAACTATAGAAATTATTGGGGACGTTAAAGGTTCTGAATTCATTGGTAAAAATGTAAAAAGTCCAATCAGTACAGAAGAATTTTTGATTTTACCTGCATCATTTGTGTCTGCAACTACAGGAACAGGTATTGTAATGTCGGTCCCTGCACATGCCCCATATGATTACCAAGCGTTAGAAGACATCAAAAATGGAAATACAAAGGATGTACCAGAATCCATACGTGATCAGGTAAAAGCGATTAATCCTATCACGATAATCACGACAGAAGGTTTTGGAGAAGTTCCCGCAGAAGATGTTATCAAAAGAATGAATATTACAAATCAAAATGATCCAAAATTAGAGAATGCAACCAAGGAGATTTACTCAAAAGAATACTATGAAGGAAAATTAAATCAAAATACAGACAAATTTTCAGGAAAAAGGGTTTCATTTGTGAAAGATGAAATCAAAGAATGGTTTTCAAAATCTGGTAAATCAGACATCATTTTAGAGTTAACAAATGCGCCAGTAAAATGTAGATGCGGTAGTGAATGTGTAGTAAAAATGCTAAACAATCAATGGTTTCTCGATTATGGGAATAAAGAATGGAAGGAAAAAGCACATAATTGTTTTGAATCTATGAGTATTTTACCAAATGAAATTCGTACTGAATTTTTTAATGTTTTAGATTGGCTTAGAGAACGCGCATGTGCTAGACAACATGGATTAGGAACACATGTACCATGGGATAAGGACTGGTTAGTAGAAAGTCTTGCAGATTCTGTAATCTATATGGCATTTTATATAATTTCAAAATTTGTTAATGCAAAAGAAATTTTGGCTGAAAATATGTCAGACGAATTCTTTGACTATGTATTTTATGAAAAAGGAAATTCAGATGGTGTTGCACAAAAAATGCAGATTACAGTAGAAAAACTTGATGAGATAAGGAAAGAATTTTTGTATTTTTACCCTGTTGATTCAAGACATTCTGGAAGAGATTTGGTGCCAAACCATCTAACATTTTTTGTATTAAACCATGTGGTGTTATTTCCAAAAGAAAATTGGCCGAACGAGATCGTTGTAAATGGCTCAGTTCTGATGGATGGAAAAAAAATGTCAAAATCTATGGGAAACATCATACCATTACGTGATGCGATTAAAAAATATGGTGCGGACCCAATTAGGCTTTCAATTCTAATTTCAGCTGAATTATTACAAGATGCTGACTTTAATATTGAATCAGTTTCTGGAATCAAAAATAAGTTGGAGGCAATGCTTGAAGAATGTAAAAAATTAAAGAAATCTGAGTGTGCTGATTTAGAACCGGAGGATGTCTGGATTCAAAGTCGGCTATCAAATTTGATTTCAGAGGTAACTGAATCAATGGATAAAATGCGCTTTCGTGAAGCACTCCATCATGTAGTTTATGAATTCGACTCTGAACTTCAATGGTTCTTGAAAAGAGTCAAGGCAAAAAAAAGAGAAAATGTTGCTGGAATCATGTATAAAATATTGTCAGTACGTGTTGCCATGCTTTCACCGTTTGCACCACATATTGCAGAAGAAATGTGGGAACAACTTGGAAATACAAAAATGGTATCAAAATCTACATGGCCCATCCCAGAAATACAAGATAACAATACAACAGTACTAACTGAGAGTTTACTAAGTTCTACAATGAATGATATTGCAAATATAATCAAAGTGACAAAAATCTCTCCAAAAAGAATTGTAATTTATACAGCCGACTCTTGGAAATCAAAGGCATACCATCAAATTCTAAAGAATGTTAATTCTGGGCAAACAGACATTGGAATGTTAATCAAAGAATTAATTGCGAACAAGGATACAGAGCAGATAAAAAAAGATCCAGATTTTGTGAAAAAAACTCTTAAGGATATTCTATCAGAGCCAACGAAACTTAGAGATGCTAAAATGGTTGCTGGAGAAATTGATGAGAATGCATCAATTTCATCAGAGCTTACATCTCTAATTGAAAATGATTATGGAATTAAATTACAGGTATTTTCTGAAGATGATCAAGACAAATATGATCCAAAAAACAAAGCACGCATAGCTAGACCTTACAAACCAGCAATTTTAATCGAATAAAACTAGAATTGTATTTATTGGGTAATATCTATGTAAAAATCAAATGAAGATTGCAGTTGTTGGAATAGGTGTGGCTGGTAGTTATCTTCTTTCCAGACTCAAAAAAGATCATGAGGTTATAGGATATGAAAGAATGACTCAAGAAAATCACGATTCAATTTGTGCATGGGGAACAATAAAAAGTACTATGAGTAAACTCTGCTCAAAATCTGATATTGATTTTGAGAAACATATCATTCATGATGGAAAAAATCTATACATAGACATGAATAACCAACAAAGATTTGACATAAAATTGAAGGGACTATGTACATATGATAAAATTGGGTTGATTAATGATATGGCAGAAGGTTGTAAGGTTCACTATGGTGTAGAGCCAAAACTGGAAGACATGGAAAAAGAATTTGATCTGATAATTGATGCGACTGGATTTTATCGACCATATCTTCCAAAAATCAAAAAAGACTTCTTCCTACCTACATATCAATATAAAATATTATTTGAAAATGAAGTTCCTCTTGATGATTTTTATGTGAAGCCATTTCCAGGTATGACTGGTTATTTTTGGTATTTCCCATTAGGAAAGAAAACAGCCCACATAGGAGCTGGTGATTATAAAAAACAACATGTTCAGCAAACCAATGAATTTTTAAAAAAATATGGTGGAAAGATTGTCAAAACGGTGGGGCGACCTATACGTCTAGCAACTCCTGATTTATGTGAACCATTTTACCATGGTAAAGTAGTAGGAGTCGGTGAATCAATTGGGACCGTATATCCATTATTGGGTGAGGGTATTATACCTAGTATGGTTTGTGCAGATTTGTTTGTCAAAAATATAGGAAATAATGAACAGTATAGAAAAGATGTTCTAAAGTATTTTTCAGTTTATGCTAAAGTACTTCATTTTATTAAGACAAAAATGAAGGGAGAGTTCAGTGCGATGAAACAACTTGGCGAGTTATTCAAAATATACAGGTATATGAAGAAGAATGAAGAAAGATTTGGAATGGAAATTCATATGCGAGATTTGATGAAAGTTGCAAAAGCCTAGCCTAAACTAATTGAGCCTAACCCTTCACGCGTAGTTTGGTTGGATTTTATATTATAATTATATATTATTTCAGAATATTCTTGTAAAATTTCTTTCATTGGATTAATTGAATCGTCTAGATAAAAACCTGGGCAATCACCAGTAAACTGGAAAGTAGCATGAACTCTTGCACTGCCTTTATCATTTTGTAACCATGTTGAAAATGGGTATAGATAACAAACTCCAGGTCTAGTTGGATGAATATTGCAAGCACCTTCTTCATCTAGAAATCTACATTTTATATGAGTGCCATCATCCGCTTCTGTTTCATCTTCCTTTCGCTTCAAATTAATACCAGTTAATGTGGTAAAGCCACCTCCAGGACTTGGTTCCTGCCAAGTAGCTATCACCGTTTCATTTTTTATGAAATCAGATGTTTTTTGATATTTCATTCCAGTTCCAATTGTTATCAAATCGTCAGAAGTCAAAGGAAGTCTACCTTGCCTACTACAGCAATTTGAACAATCTGGCCAATAACATTTCCAAAGTATGAATTTTTTAATTTTATTTAGAAATGGAATATGAAATATAACATCTTTCACTTTTATGGAATTTTCGGATATATCATCACGCTTTCCCAAATGAAAATCTTTTATGATTGGGTCTATATCCCAATCTTTTTCTAAAAGTTCTAATGATTTTGCAATCTCGCTCTGGGACACGAATTATAATAGTGCAAAATCATATTATTAATGTTGAGAGAAAAAGGCAAGTATGCAACATCTACCCAAAATAGAAGGACTGTCTGGCACAAAATCATATGGCCATTAATCTTAGAACTTGATGATGTAGTATTCAGCCTTAAACAATATCAGAAAAAACGTGACGAAATATGCAATAAAGAGAATTTAAAAATCTCAGAGATGTCGCGTGGATTAGTATCATTATTACAAAAAGGAATAATCCTCAAAGAAAGTGACATGTATTCTATTCATTACAGATTAATTCCTTACATGAGAGTCAAAGCAGAATGCGATTATTCAACTGCAATGAATGAAGTTAGAATGAAATAATTATATTCTAATATTTTACAAATTCTCTTGTAGCCCGGTAGTGTAGTGGCAAGCATAGGGGCCCCTGGAGCCTTTGACCTCGGTTCGAGTCCGGGCCGGGCTATTGGTTTAATTATCTAGATGCTTGTGCAATACGTTCTAATTCGTTTCTTTTCTTAACAGATGGGGATGTAGGATCATTGTTTGCTGCAAGAATTAGATGCTCAGCTAAATATTCTTCAATTGGTTTTGGATTAGAAAATGTAGCTTCTTTAACTCCATCTGCAATAAATCGTAATGCCAGATCAACTCTTCTTATTGGCGCCACATCAACTGATACATGATATACTGTTCCACCGTAGACAATTCTAGTAGTGTCTTCATTTGGTGCTGAATTTTCTACTGCACGAACTAAAACCTCAATTGGGTTTTTTCCTGTTTTTAGATGAATTATTTCAAAAGTAGTCTTAACAACATTAAATGAATGATCTTTTTTTCCAGCCATTCTACCCGTATTTTTTGAATATTTTTTGCCAAAATGCATTAACTTGTTTACCAATCGTTCAACTATGTTAACATCAGCCTTGTTGAATCGTCTTAGTGCAGATCGTCCAAAATCTATTGGAAGTATTGATGGTTTAAGACATATGGCATTTTTTAGACCTGAATCTTTGATTTCAATTGCTGATAAATCCCATCTTCTAAAAAGTAACATTTTTTGTTCAGTCATTTTTTTATCTTCTCGGTTTTTCTTTCTTTCCTGTTACCAACTGCCTTAATGATGTTCCATTTACTTTGAAAACTTTGTATCGTACACCAGGAATATCACCCATAGCACCACCTTGAGTAGCACCCATACCTTCAAGATGTACCTCATCATGCTCATCAATGAAGTTCATTGCACCGTCTCGCGGCAAAAATGCAGTAACTGATTTTCCATTTTTAATTAATTGCACACGAACACATTTTCTAACTGCAGAGTTTGGCTGCTTTGCTTCTACACCAACTTTTTCTAAAACAATTGCCCTTGCTTGTGGAGCACCAGCTAAAGGATTTGATTTTTTATCCAAACCCAGTTCTCTGCGTTTGTATCTAGATATAGACCAACGCTGACGTTTCTTCTTTTCTTTTAGCACACGACCAGCAAATAATCCAAGCGGTGATTTAGCCAAATATTACACCTCAAGTTGTGTCATTTCTTGACTGTTTATCATAACAGTTGAAATATTAAAATATCTTTTAGCTAGCAATCTAGCCTTTTCCGCATTACGTCCTTCACGTCCAACCACTATCCCTTTTTTTCCAGGCTCAACAAAGACTACAGCGTGTAATGAACCATCAGGTTTTGTATTTAATTTTATTTCACTGATTAATTTTTCATTCAATATATTTTTCAAAAATTTTATTGGTTCCTCATTATATTCAATTAATTCTACGTTTCGTTTTAGAATATTTTGAAGTGATTTTATATTAGAACCTCCTTTACCTATAGCAAGTCCCATTTTGCCCTCGTTTACAACAAAAATTAATCTATCCTGTTTTTCATCATCTAAGCAATCACGTGCAGAAGATTTTGTAACATTTTGAAAAAGCGAGATGAAACGCATTTGTTCTGTAGTTAATTTTATCGAGTTTGTCATTGTTTATCTTTTAGATGGACTGTTTTTCTATCTCTTTTAAACGTAGATAATAATCTTTTTCTTGTAAAATCATTTTGTTTCAGATTCTTTTAAAATTGCCTGTATATTTGTGTTAGATAACGACTTCAGTGAAATTGTTGACACCCTGAATTGTAATCCACAAAGTCTTCCTAGCATAATTGATGTTCCTTCAAAATGTAGTAAGGGTATATTTTCCTTTTTTGTATCGTCTTCTATTTGTTGAATAGTAGAAGAAGAAATAGATTTCGAGATTATAACCAATTTGCTT
>ENA-UPTF01000358-UPTF01000358.1-marine-metagenome-genome-assembly--contig:-NODE-358-length-32961-cov-4.074170_pt1 | contig 32961 bp, 36 predicted proteins | sample MGYA00238166_ERZ767019 | MGnify/ENA primary metagenome ERZ767019 (study PRJEB28930, sample SAMN06266391) | marine metagenome | isolation source: Sea water from 250 m depth | place: Atlantic Ocean | study... | reverse complement strand
TCGGCAAAAGCGTCCGCTGCGTTGTCGACACTCAGGTCGCCCAGAGGTTGGAGCAGCTCGCCGGTTGGGCCCATCGAGCCAGCGACCAGAACCAGTCGGTCGACCTCGTCGGCCACTTCACGGGCGTTAGTGGCCGCCGCTGCATTCAGCTCGTGGACCCGATCCTGCAGGCCGTGGAGCTTCAGCCGGTGTCGATTTCCGCCAAACGAGTTGGAGAGAATGATGTCGGATCCGGCCTCGACGTAGGAGCGGTGGATACCCCGGATGCGGTCCGGATGATCCACGTTCCAGGCCTCGGATGGGTCCCCGGCGGCCAGGCCAACCGCGAAGAGCTGGGTTCCCATGGCACCATCGGTCACCAGTACGCCTTGGGCCTCGAGAAGTTCCACCCAGCGGCTCATGCACCGAACCTACCTCCGGGGCGGTTCGGGAACCCCCGATTCGACGGCCCGACTACAACCCTTGCCGTAGGGCCACCGTGGCGCGACAATTAGGCCGGCTGACCAGCTGGGCGTGCATGCTCGACGGAAACTCGGGCGACGCCGTAGGGAGTTGGTCAGCTCGGGACACCCCCGGGAAGCACCCGCCTCGAGTTGGAGGCGGGTGTTCCGCGTGGGACAGCCCTGAGGCCCGAGGGTCCGTCACGGCGTACGCTTCGGCCGTGCTGCACGGTCTTCCCACCCTGATAGTTGCTCGGTGAGCGTCGCCGTGGTGCCCGATCGGCTGCAGGCCGAGTTAGAGGCCCGAGGGTCGCGCCTTCGTCCCCCCGAGGTGGTGATGCGACCCGAGATGCTTGGGGCGGCCCGCCTCACCCGGTACAGCTTCAGTCGAACCATGCTGCGACGGGCCGTCGCCGGAGGTTGGACGGCCTGCCGCACCGGCCAGGACCTAGACGCCGAAGGTCGGGGCGAGTCCGTGTACACGGTTGAAGCCGATGGCCATCGGTTCAGCTTCGTGGCCTTCACTACGACCATCGACGAGTCGGCCCACACCGACCGGGTCATCGCCGAACGGTGGGAAGTGGCCGGGGTCCTGGTGGAGGGCGAGGTCACAGAGGAACTGATGGCCACCCTGAGGGTGGAGGTGCCAGAACAGGAACGAGGACGCCTGGACCCCCGGGTCCTGAGCCTGACTCGAGGAAACCGCAGCGTCCGGTTCTTCGGCTACCTGGTTGACGCCCTGGCGACCGGCCGGCAGCCCGACCCAGACTTGGTAGGCGACGCCGGTTACATCCTCCGGAGTACTGCCTTCTACGCCAACGGCAAGTTCGGTATGCGGTCCTTCGCCGGCTACCCAACCGACCATCCCCTCCGGCCTCCCTACCGGGCCCAGTTCGTGGCCGCCTGGCTGTTCCGGGAACTCGGTTACGACATGGTCGAGCACTGTGCCCGAGTGAAGGGTGGGGAGACGTCGGTGCCCTTCGACGAGGAGTGGCGGCGGTTCTTCGGCCTCGGCAACGCCACCGGACTGGGCCTCGTGCCGTACGCCTTCAAGCACCCCCGGGTATTGGACGCCTGGGTAGGAGTCCGGGAGATCGCCCTGGCAGACCAGCGAGAACTGCCTGGCGATCCCACCTCTATGGAGCGGCTGAGGGCCTGGATCACGCGGGCCCGACGGCACTTTGCCACCGGGGGCGACGACGACTGTCACCCCTTCCTCAACGCCCGGTCCCTCGTTCCCGTCCTAGACCGGATCGCCTCGGCGTTCGAGGAAGCCGCGACCGCTGACCTCCCGTTTGACGCCCTCTACCGCTGGGCGGAGGACGATGGCCCGGAGACGGCCGAAATGGTCGTGTCGCTGCTCCTAGAACTCCACGAGACCGACGACGCCCTGGTTGACGAGATGTTCGCCGTCGAAGAACGTGCTGCCGCTGATCCGGCGATGACGGTCGGCGAGGCCCGTCGACTGCTCGATGAGAGATTCGACTGGCTGGCCGACCTGGATCTCGACGGTGCTGAGGCTGACACATTCTGGTGGGTGGTCAGCGACAACACGGAGGAACCCCGGCGGGCTCTCCGATCGCTTCTGGATCCGGAACACCGTGACGTGGCTATCGATACGGCCCTGAGGCTCTGGCGCCTGCGGGCCGACTTGGTTTCAGAGGACGGCAACACCCCGATTCACCGATTTCTCACTGACCGACCTAGGCATCGCCTGGCCGTCGAACGTCTCCACGCCAGTGACCGCCGCTACGGCGAGCCAAGGGACAATGCGTGCGCAGCCGGCTACCTCCCGCTGCAGATCCAGCGGTTCCAGCTGGCCATGTACGGCATGGACAACTACAAACCGAAGTCCACCGACTGGCTGCGGGTCACCCTCTTCCAGGGAGCGCCGCGGCTGGACGACCTGGGCCCTGACGTCACCGACGACTGGGTCCTCCCACCGCGACCGGGGAGCCCCGCATGATCATCGACGGCCTGCAGATCAACGACTGGTCCCGGGAGGTGATTGCCGAGGTCCGGTCAGGTGGGGTAGATGTCGTACACGCCACGGTAGGCGTCTGGGAAGACCTTGCCGGGACCATGGCTCGGATCGGAGCTTTCCGACACCTGTGTCGCCACAACGCCGACGTCATCCGGATCGTCCGGTCGGTGGACGAGATCCACGCCGCGGTGGCCGACGACGTACTGGCAGTGGTTCTGGGGTTTCAGAACTCATCGATGCTGGGCGACGACCCGGAGATGGCCGGGATCTTTGCCGACGTCGGGGTACGGGTCATCCAGCTGACCTACAACATTGCCAACCATCTGGGTTCTAGTTGCTGGGAGCCGCACGACGGCGGCCTGACCCGGGCCGGGCACCGGATGGTCGCCGCCCTAAACGACACCGGTGTCCTCGTCGACATCTCGCATGTGGGCAACGTCACCGGTCGAGATGCCGTGGACGCCTCGGCCCAGCCCATCGCTATTACCCACGGCAACCCGACCTCGTTCTGCGACTCGCCGCGGAACAAACCCGACGAGCTGGTCGCCGCGGTGGCCGAACGAGGCGGGGTCATTGGCTGCACCCTCTACCCGCTGTTTATGGGTGGAGCGGACGTCACCCGTGCCGAGTACTGCTCGATGGTCGCCCAGCTGGCCGACCAGGTCGGCGTGGAGCACGTAGCCATCGGTTCGGATGCCGTTCTGGGTTGGAGCCCGGATGCCCTGGGTTGGATGCGCAACGGCCGTTGGGACCGGGCGACGGGCCCAACCGAAGCACCAAAATTTCCGCCGTGGCCAACATGGTTCGACGGCCCGAAGGACTTCGGCAGCCTGTCAGATGGGCTCGACGAGGCGGGCTTCACCTCGGATGAACGAGACCTGGTGCTAGGCGGCAACTGGCTGCGCCTGTTCGGCCAGGTCTTCTCAGCCTGAGAGCAGTCGTCGTGGTGGGTTCAGTACTGGTTGCGCCCCGCGAGGTCCACGATCTGGTGTTCCGCTGCGCCCGGGTGGCCGGCTGCGACGCCGGTGGCGCCGACCGCACGGCCCGGAATGTGACAGCGGCCGAGGTCCGGTTCGGGGGAGCGCTGCCGGCGGTCATCGACGCGCTGGCCTCTGGGGTGTTCACCTCCACGTGGGCCAAGGCGGCCGATGCCCTTGTCTCGGCCGAAGTCGACGCCCGCGACCACGGGTCAGCCACAGCCACCTTCGACCCGCCAGTGCCGCTAGCCGCCCTGGCGGCGACCGTCGCCGAGGCGTCGGCCCGCGGTGTTGTCGTGTCGGGCATTCCTAGTGACGCCACCGGGGGGTTGGAGATCGCCACCCTGGACCTAGCACCGGGACAAGTGGAATCGGCAGCCGGGTCGGGAACCGACGCCCACCGCGATGGCCTGCAAGTAGACAGGGGAGCGTTTGAGGCCCTGGTCGAGGCGGCAGCGGCGTTCCTAGTTGCCGAGGAGACCCTCGACGCTCTTGAGGGCTGACGGCCAGACTCAGTCGCTAGCCAGCTCCGTGACGAGAGTCCAGACGGAATCCTCCACGTCTACCGGGTCGGTGGGAAGCCGACCGGCTCCGGGAAGGCGTGCGCCCTCCTGAACGGTGATGCTCTCGGCTAGGGCGGCCAACCGATCGTGGAACGTCCGGCCGCTGTACGAGTCGGGGTCGATGACCACGTAGAACTGGCCAAGGTCGTGGGGTTCACCCTCAGGGGACTTGAGCGGAGGTACGTCAACGCTCAGGCGACAACCGGTTAGGGCGCCGGCTAGCACCTCGACCAGCAGACCGATCCCGTAGCCCTTGTATCCACCGGCCGACACCAGCGAGCCGGCCAGAGCGGCTTGGGGATCGGTGGTTGGGTGGCCGTCGATGTCGACGGCCCAACCGAGCGGAATCTCCTCGCCAGCCGCGGCGGCCATGGTGATCCGGCCCAAGGCCACGGCACTGGTGGAGAAGTCGAACTGGAAGGCAACTCCACCTACACCGTCGGGGACAGCCACGGCAATCGGGTTGGTGCCAAGTACAGGGACCGAGCCGCCGGGCGGCGACACCCGAGGCGTGGCGTTGGTGGTGCCGATGGCCAGTAGTCCCTCAGCGGCGAACTGCTCGGTGAAGAAACCGAGTGACGTACAAGTATGGGTGTGTTCCACCGAGACGCCACAGATGCCGTTGGCCCGAGCGGCTTCCACGGCAGTCGGAAAGCCGGCGGCGAAAGCACTCTGGGCGAAGCCGAGCCGACCGTCGATGCGCACCGCCCCTGGCCGGACCACGGTCACCACCGGCTCGACGACGCCGTCGATACGCCCAGTCCGCAACTGCTGACAGTAACTCTCAAGGTAGTAAAGCCCACAGATCCGGTTCCCGGTGGACTCGGCGACCCGCACAGCACGGGCCACGTGGTCGGCCACCTCGGTGCGGGCCCCGTGGCGGACCAGGGCACGGTGGGTGGCCTGTTCAATCTCGTCAAGCGAAACGTGGGGCATCCGGGGACCCTACGGGATTCGGCCCGTACGGGGTCCGGTCCTACAATCGGGCCGATGCACGACCCAACCGCGCACCTCCCCGACGGGCTGGCCGACGAGCTGGCCGCCTGCCGGGAACCGGCAGACCGGGCGGCAACCCTGCCCGCCTCCTGCTACGTGGACCCCGTCGTGCACCGGATCGAGGTTGACACGGTCTTCCGCCAAGGTTGGGTGGGAGTTGGCCGCTGGGACCGCTGGCCCGGGGCAGGGGACTACAGCGCCATGGATCTAGCCGGGGTTCCGGTGGTGGTGGTGCGTGACGACGAGGGCCGGCTCCGAGCCTTCGCCAACTCGTGCAGCCACCGATCAGCCGAGATCATGGCCGGAGAGGGCACCTGCTCGCGGATGCGCTGCCCGTTCCACGCCTGGACCTATGCCTTGGACGGGCGCCTAGTGGCGGCACCCAGCATGCACCGCACCGAGAACTTCGAACGCGCCGACCATGGGCTCCACGAGTTCACGGTGGCCGAGCGCCACGGGTTCGCCTTCGTCAGCTTGGAGGAAGCACCCACACCCATCGACGATTGGCTGGGCGACTTCAGCGAGGTTCACGCCCCATGGCCGTTGGCTGACCTAGTGACGACTAGGCGCCGGGAGTTCACGGTGTCATGCAACTGGAAGGGCTTCGCTGAGGTCTTCAACGAGTACTACCACCTGCCCTACGTGCACTCGGGCAGCATCGACGACACCTACAACGAGCCCGACAATCCCGAGAACGTGGTCGGGGCTTGGTCAACACACTTCGGGACAACCGTGGGGACTGGCGGCCTGCTGGATGCCGACCAGCACCGGGCCCTGCCGGTCATCGACGGCCTAAGCGGGCGTGCGGCCCTCGGGGTGCGCTACTCGTGGCTGTTCCCAAACCTGGTGATCGCCACCGGAGCCGAAGGCATGTGGATGTACGAGGTCTACCCGGATGGACCGGACCGCTGCCGGTGTGCCCAGGTGGTGTGCTTCCCACCGGCCACCGTCGACCGGAAAGACTTCGCTGAGGCGGTCGAGGCCTACTACGAGCGGTTCGACGTGGCCATCGGTGAGGACATCCCGATGCTCGAACGACAGCACCGGGGGATGCGGTCGCCGTTCGCCCGCCAGGGCCGGTTCTCGTACCTGGAGCCGAACGTAGCCCGCTTCGCCGACTGGTACGCCGGCCGGCTGCTGTCGGCCGGTTAACCAAGCCGGTCAGCCGTAGCAGCCAACCGCGTCGGAGGCCAAGAAGATGTACTCCAGCAGGTCGGCCGTTCCGCTTCCATAGCGCTGGGTGACCGCCGCGTTGGCCAGGGTGGCCTGCACGTACCGGTCATGGAGTTCGGAGCAGTCCCCCAGGACGACGAGGGCGTCGATGTGGTCCTTGAGGGCCCACTCGTACTTATTCATCCAGAAGGCGGGCGGCATGGTCGTTGTCGTGCCGGCCGGCGGGAGGGTGGTGGTCGGTATCCGGACTTCGTCGTCGGAACCGGAGAGGAACTGGCTGGCCACGGCGGCCACCAGGACGAGCACGAAGGCCCAGACCAGGAGTCGGCCGATCGGCGAGGGAATGCTGCCCTGGCTAGGGATAGCCATAGAAAGAGGCTATGGCCGGACTAGTGAATCAACCGTCCTCGCGCAGGCGCATCTCGCTGAGGCAGGACCGGGCCTCTGCGTCACCGCGGAGGTCGACGTCGGATCCCTGTAGTAGTCCCCTCAGGTTCAGGGAGCCGGTTTCATCTTGGGTGGGGTCATCGACTTCCCATCCTCGAGCCCTCAGGCAGTCCACGACGGCGAGGATCTGTCGGTTTGTTTCCCGAATCTGGTCCGGGGTGCGCTCGGCACGTGACTGCTGAAACTCGGCACGGAGGTCGGCGATACCGGTTTGGGCGTTGCAGCGCTGCAGTGCTTCTACATACCCGGGGTCGTCAGCCACCGCAGCGTCGGTCGGGTCCTCGCCGGCGAAGCCTCGGAACTCGTAGCCCGACGCCTCGAGACAGGCGTTGAACTCGCCGGTAGCGGAACGCATGGTTTCCCGAGGGTTCGTCTCCTCTTCGGCCAGAGGGACGGTCTCCTTGGCCGGGTCGGTATCACCCACCGGTCCGGCATCTCCGCCACAGGCCACGACGGCAACCAGAAGGAGCGCCGCCATGGTCGGGCGGCATCGGTAAGGGACCATCGGGCTTCCCAGGCATTGGGTGGCGGGAGGGCTCATGTTGTCCTCGGAGGCGGGTGGACGGTAATCCGGAGATGAGGATCCGGTCAGATGACCTCCGTCGGGTCAGCCGTTCGACCGCCGGTTTCGATTGGAGCGGCGATTCCCGCCTGCCGCCCCTGGTCGCCCCGTGCCGGTTCCGCGAGCGTTCTTTTGACGGTTCCCACCTTGTTGTCCATTGCGTGGCTTGCCTCCATCCGAACGACGAGCCGAGCCTGCGGGCCGACCATTACCGGCGGAGGGGCCACCGCGTTGTCCATTGTGGGAGCGGTTGCGGCGGCGGTTTGCCGGCTGGCGCGGGCGGCCGTTGCCGGTCCGGTTTGTCTGGGTGTCGCCGGTCCGACGACTGCGGTTTTCCTCCGCTACAGATGGTCGTGGAGCAGGTGCAGAGACCCGGGGAGGCGACAGTTCCCGAACCGTGTCCAGGTTGGGGGTTCGGACCGGCTCGTCGATCCCTACGTCACGCTGGAGGCGCCGGACCCCTTTCTTCTGGTCGGGCTGGACTAGTGATATGACCACGCCATCGCGTCCGGCACGGGCTGTACGGCCGGACCGGTGGACGTAGGCCTTATGGTCTTCCGGCGGGTCGTAGTGCAGTACCGAGGCCACACCGTCCACGTGGATACCGCGGGCGGCTACATCGGTGGCCACCAGGGCGTGCACTTTTCCGTTTGTGAAGTCGGCCAGGGCCCGGGTCCGCTGGCTCTGGCTACGGCCCCCGTGGATGGCGGCGGCACGGATCTCGGTCCGGGCCAGCTGCTTGGCCAGCCGGTCGGCTCCGTGGCGGGTCCGACAGAAGATAATGGCCGGCCATGCGGCCCCGACTGCTTCGGCGGTGAGGCTGACCCGCTCGCTACGGTCCACGGTCCAGAAGAGGTGAGTGGCCGCCGTGATGTCCGGCGTATCCTCGCCGACCTCGTGTCGGATCGGATCGACTTGGTAGTCGCGGGTCAACTTAGCCACGTCGTTGTCCAGCGTGGCGGAGAAGAGCACCGTCTGGCGCACAGTGGCCGTCTGGTCGAGGATCCGGCGCACGGCGGGCATGAAGCCCATGTCGGCCAGGCGGTCGGCTTCGTCTATAACAACCCGGTCGACGTCGGCCAGGCGTAGTTGTCCCTGTTCAAGCAAGTCCTCCAGGCGGCCCGGGCAGGCCACCAGAACGTCAACACCCTCGCGGAGCGCCTTCAACTGCGGGCCATAGCCGACACCGCCGTACACAACGGCGATCCGTACCCGGCCGGCAAAGGTCCGTAGCTCAGAGCAGATCTGTTCAGCCAGCTCACGAGTCGGGGCCAGGACGAGGCCGCGGGGGCGGCGGGGTTCGGCACGGTCCACAGAGGCCACCAGGGGAATGCCGAAAGCCAGGGTCTTGCCGGAGCCCGTGGGAGCCCGGCCGCAGACATCGCGACCGGCCAGGGCGTCGGCGATGGTCGCCGCCTGGATTGCGAACGGGTCAGTGATTCCGTGGGCCGCTAGGGAGCGGCTGATCGGTTCGGGTACGCCCAACTGGGCGAAGGTGGGGGGCATCGGATCTCCAGGCCCGCGCGTCGGGCGGGCGGTATCAGGGTTCGCGTCGCCCCGGCGGATGCGCCAGGGTCGGTGCTCGGGTGGTCCACGTGGCCGGAAGAACCAGTACCCGGTAGCGAACCCTTCGACGAGAACTCATCGAAGCAACCCCAAGGATACCGGCCAGATGATGCGATTTTCGGGATCGTGACCGACGACACCCGAAGACCGGTATAGGCCCTAGACGAGGGCAAGAGCGTAGTGTTCGTCGACTGTCCGCTTCGTCGGCGACGCCAGCTTTGTTGGATTCGTCTCGGCGGGAGGAAGGACCGGCCATGCCCCCCGTGCTCACCCGTCAGCAGGGCTCCCTCGTCGTCCTCTTCTGCGGCCTCATGTTCTCGTTTGGACCCCTTGCCTTTCGAGCGCTCCGCGAAGCTGACGCCTGGCAGTTCCTGTTCCACCGCAGTTGGGCGACTGCCGTCGTTTCGGCGGCCATCATCGTGGCGGCCGGCCGAAACCCGCTCCGCTCGGTAGTCGAGGCCGGGCTACGCCAGGTGGCGGCCGGGCTAGTGGTGGCTGGGCTGTTCACCCTGTTCATCGTGGCGCTGAGCCGGGCCTCGGCGGCCTTCGTGCTCCTCATGCAGTCCACCAGCCCGTTCTACGCCGCCCTATTCGGGCGCATCTTTCTGAAGGAACCGGTCGGTAGGGACACCCTGATGGCCATGGTGGTTGCCGCGGTTGGCGTGGTTGTGATGGTCGGCGGCAATGTGGGCTCCGGCGACGCCCTGGGAACCCTTCTGTCCGCGATCCTGCCCATCGCCCTCGGGGGGTACGCCGTCCTTATCAGGAGTTCGCCGATCCGAGACCCGGGGGTGCCGATGCTGGTAGGTGGGACGGCGGGGGCAGTTGCGGCAGCCGCCGTCTCGTCGTTCGGACCAGGGATTGTCGTACCAGCCTACGACGTGCTCATGGGGGTCATCGGAGGTGGCTTGCTGATCGGCGTCTTTGCACCAGTCTGGAATTACGCCCATCGGTACGTACCAGCAGCCGACGTGAGCCTGCTGCTGATCTCCGAGATCGTGATGGCTCCAGTGTGGCTGTGGATCTGGAGAGACGAGACGCCTTCGACGGAGACGCTGGTCGGCGGGGCGATCAGCCTGGCTGCCGTGCTGTGGTTGACCTTCCGGATGGCCCGGGACGGAAAACCTGCGCTGTCTGCAAGAGGGCGCGGCCTGCACGTCGGCTCCGTGCCCGGCTACCGGCGCTACCGGCCGAGCTCCGGACAGGACGTCTGATCTGGCCCCGGACGCGAACGAACCCGCCCCGGAGGGCGGGCTCATCGCAGCGGGTTGGGCCGAGACCTCAGGCTACGCCGAGGCTCGCCCCACCCGTGTCAGACCTTGCGGACGTTCAGGGCTTCTGGGCCCTTCCGGCCGGGGCCGACCTCGAACTCCACGGCCTGGCCCTCGTCGAGGCTTCGGTAGCCCTCGCCCTCGATGTTGGAGTAGTGGACGAAGACGTCCTCTTCACCTTCTACGGAGAGGAACCCGTAGCCCTTTTCACTGTTGAAAAACTTCACTGTGCCGTTCGGCATTATCGATATCGCTTTCGTTTGAACTGAATTTGAATTGGACCGGGCCGTGGTCGACCCGGTGGTTTCAGCCTACGGCGATCCGCGAAATTGCGGTCAGGGAGGTGGGTAGAGAAAATTTCGAGCTTTCCAAGGGCTAGGTAGGCGTTGCTCTCGCCTCGCTGCCCGACGAAATAGCCCACCCTGAAGCACGAAGTGCTGAACGTGATTGTGCTTCCCCTAAGGGGTTAGCGCCAGGGAGAGACTGCCTTCTCGGAAAGGGGGAAGATCCCCCCGCCTTCGGCATCCTCGACGGTCCTTTGACGCTCACCATCGCTCAACGGTTCGTATCGGGTGGCAGCTGCGATGGCCCGTCTGGCCGTGTCCGGGTCGCTGGGGGTACAGAATGCGTGCACCCCGGGCGTCGACAGGGCGAACCGGACACCGCGTTCTATATCGACGTCTGTCCTGTGGGGTTCGTACCAGCTCAGGGCATCCGGGGCTCGGTCACCCCAAGGGCGCCAGGCGACGGCCTTGATGGCCATCACACCGACATCCCGTGCGGCACATTCTGCGAGTAGCGCCTCCACGTCGGCTCGGTAGGTGGGGTCGGACCAGACCGTCGGGTAAACGGGGAACATGACGGTATCCAGGTCGTAGCGACGGACCGCTTCTAGATGGGCGCTCGGGGCTCCAAGGTCGTGTCCGGTGACCCCTACGTACCGGGTTAGCCCCCGGTCACGCGCGTCCAGGATGACTTGGAAGGCCTCGTCGCGTTGGTCCAGGACCTCCCGCGATGTGACCCCATGGGCCTGGTAGAGGTCTAGACGATCCACCTGGAGGCGCTCAAGGCTGCGGTCGAGGCGACGCAGGGCCCAGTCCCGCTCGGTCTCGGCCGTCTTACAGGCCAGGAAAAGGCGGTGGCGGACCGCTGGTAGGTGTGGGCCCACGGCCCGCTCCGCCATCCCGTAGCCGGGAGCAATGTCCAGGTGGTTTACGCCAGCCTCCAGGGCCTCGCGGAACAGCCCCTCGGCCTCGTCCGGTGTGTCCGTGATGAAGGCCGCTCCGCCCAGGATTGCAACGCTCGAATCGTGGCCGGTTCGGCCGAGGCGTCGAGTCTGCACGACCGGCAACGTACCAAGAGCGCTTGGAATAATCGGGGGTCCCGTCGGCTGGCAATCGTCACCTAGCGTTGCCCCGATGGTGATGAGACTCCGACAGGTGGCACTAGTGGCCGGAGATCTTGACCAGGTCGAGGTCGATCTCGTAGACCAGTTAGCCGTGGCGGCCTGTGCCCACGATCTCGGGGTGGAGAGGTTCGGACTCCGGAATGTCCTGTTCCCGGTTGGTGACACTGTGCTCGAGGTGGTGGCACCGATAGAGGAGGGCACTGCGGCCGGTCGACACCTGCAGCGGCGGGGTGGAGACGGCGGCTACATGGTCATCCTCCAGACCGATGACCTGGAGGGTTTCCGCGACCGGATTGGCGAGATGGACGTCCGTGTTGTCCTGGAGGCCCGTATGCCCGGGATCGTCGGGTTACATCTGCATCCGCGAGACATCGGTGGCGCCATCCTGTCGGTGGACGAGACCGACGACTGGAAGGCCTGGCCCTGGGCCGGTCCCAATTGGAGGGACCATCGACAGACGGGAATGGTCAGCGACATCGTGGCCGTGGAGATCCAGGCCGGTGACCCGGCGGCCATGGCGGGACGCTGGGGCGAGGTCCTGGGCCGTCGGACAGACGGAACGGTGGTAGCCCTGGACGGTGGCGAGATCCGCTTCGTGCCCGTACTTGACGGGCGGGGCGAGGGCGTGGCGGGCGTAGAACTCCGTGCCAGTCTGAATGCGGACCTTGAGATCTGTGGTGTCCGGTTCGCACTCCGGAAGGGTTGATGGGGACCCGGCGGGCGGTGTAGTCGGGGTCGACGTCAGGCGTCGAGGGCTAGTCGAACGCGAGCGATGTGTTCGGGCCCGATCTCACAGCACCCACCGACGATGTCTACGCCCATGTCGACCCACTGCATGAGGACCTGGGTGTATGGATCGGCTCCAAGGTCGGTTCGGGCATCCGGAAGAGGGCTGCCCTCCCGTCCACGCCAGCCGACAGGCATCCCGTGGAAGGCGTTCGCGTAGGCCCCGATCGGCTGGCCGGTCGCTGCACGTAGAAGGGGCAGGGCGTCGAAGATCTGCTCGGGTGAGCTGCAGTTGAGGAGGAAGGCGTCGGCGTCGATAGAGGAACAGGCTTCGGCGAACGGGGTCCCATCGAGCAGGTGGGCTCCGTCGCCACCCTGGAGGGTGAACGATACCCAGACGGGCTTTCCCGCTGTCCGGGCTGCGTCTGACGCCGCTCGGGCCTCGAAGCAAGCACCCATAGTCTCGCAGAGGAAATGGTCGACGAAGCCGGTGAGGTGGTCAACCATCTCCGAGTACTCGGCGACCAGCTCCTCGTAGGTGGCGTCGGGGGAGGGGTTATAGCTATGCCTCAGGGGTGGTAGGCACCCGGCAACACGGACGTCGCGGTCTGCCGAGTCGGCGACCTCGCGAGCCAGGTGGCCGGCCAGACGGGTCAACTTCTCGGCCTGGTCACCCAGCCCATGGATGCCGAGACGGTCGGCGAAGGTGGAGTAGCTGTTAGTGGTGATGACGTCGGCACCCGCCTCCACGTAGTCGCTGTGGACAGCGGTAACGAGACCTGGGTCCTCGATCATGGCCCAAGCCGACCAGAGTTCGGCCGAACGCGGAGCACCGCGGTTGATCAACTCCTGGCCCATGCCTCCATCGAGCAGTGTCGTCATGATCCCTCCGACGGTCCGGCACCACCGATGAGCGTGGAAGGGGACACTAGGCGTGGAGGTTGACCCACCTAGTGTCCCGGAGATGTCCGCTCCGGCCCCCACTAACTGATGGGAGCGCTGCTCGGTGCCCTGAGTTCAATATCGGTGGGCGGATCGGAGATGTTCGGCCGCCAGGGATCCCGAACCGCAGGCGTGCTGGCCGTGGGTGTGGTCTCCCAGGGGTTGGCCGCGGTGACCGCCCTGGCCCTCGTGCTGGTCCTCCCTAGCGAGCTGTCGTGGCCGGACCTGGGCCGGGGTGCCATCTCCGGGATCGGATTCGGGGTGGGGATGATCGCATACCTGGGCGGGCTCCTACGAAGCTCGTCGACGGTGATCTCACCGACGGTGGCCACTCTGACCGTGGTCATCCCGTTCGGGACGGCAGTTATCGGAGGCGAGCAGGCCTCGATGCTGGCCTTCGGCGGCGTGGGGGTAGCGATACTCGGACTGGTGGTCATCACGGTCGGTGGGCGTACTGCCATCGGAGTCCGTAAGGGACTGCTCTGGGGAGCGACGTCGGGTCTGGGGTACGGCATCGGCCTGGCCGTCCTGATCGACACGTCGACATCGAGTGGCTCATGGCCGGCGGTCACCCAGCGTGTCGTGGCCTGCATCCTTACCGTGGCGTTGGCTACCGGTCGCCGGTCGCCGGTGATGCCGCCCAGGGGCGCCCGCTGGCCGCCGTTGTTCTCCGGGATGTTCGGCGGGCTGGCCTCCACGCTCTACATCCTGGGGGTACAGGCCGATGCGCTGCCGGCCGCCGTGACCGGAGCAATGTTTCCCGCAATCAGCGTGGCCCTAGGACGCCTGGTGTTCGGCGACGCCGTCCGCCCACCACAAGTCATGGGCTTGGGCCTTGTGCTAGTCGGGGTGACCGGGGTGGTGGCCGGGTGAGTCCAGCTTGGACCCTGCCGTCTTGAGGTTGAGCATGGAAGGCTGTCCGGCATGGCCGACCCCGTGCTCTACGAGGAACGCGACGACATCGCGATCATTACCCTCAACCGCCCCGAGAAAAAGAATGCCCTGACCGACGCCGTCATCCAGGGAATCGCCGACGGGATCGATTCCGCTACTGCGTCGCCCGACGTGGTGGCCGTGGTCCTACGGGGAGCGGGTGACTCGTTGACCGCCGGCTACGACCTCACGGAGGGCACTGAGGTCGGAACCTCGAGTGGAAACGAACCGGGCTGGTCGACCCCGTACGGGGCGCAGGGCCCAGAACCCCGGGAGGGCGCTTGGGATCCCGTTCGGGACTACCAATTCATGGCCAACAACGTCCGACGCTTCATGAAGGTCTGGGAGTGCCCAAAACCGGTGCTGGGCGAGGTCAAGGGTTGGGCGGTCGGTGGGGCCACCGACCTCATCCTGTGCGCCGACCTGCTCTACATGGCGTCAGACGCCCACATCGGGTATGCCCCAAGCCGCATCTTCGGGACCCCGACCACCATGATGTGGGTGTACCGGCTGGGCTTAGAGCACGCCAAACAGTTTCTGCTGACTGGTCGGGCCATCGACGCCGAGACCGCCCTCCGTATCGGTCTGGTGTCCCACGTTTGCGAACCGGAGAACCTGGCTGGCTTCGTTGAGGAGGAGGCCCGACGATTTCGACACATCCCGGCCAACCAACTGGCCCTCAACAAGCTGCTCGTCAACCAGGCTTTCGAGAACATGGGTTTGAGGACATCACAGATGCTGGGCACGTTCTTCGACGGAGCGACCCGCCATACCGAGGAGGCCTACCGGTGGGCAGAGTCATTTTCTGAGAAGGGTTTCCGGGAGGTGATCCGGGAGCGGGACGCCCCGTGGGGGGATTACGGCGAGCGAGGGCGCTAACCCGATGTTTCCCTAGGATGGTTGTACTGGTGGATGGCTGAGGAGCCGCCGCTGGACACGGTCTTCCCACCGTGCGAACGGCCCCCGCTTAGGCGGGGGCCGACTCGCGTCGAGGTGGACGGCCCGCTGATCAGACTCCCGGCTGGTTGTCGAGGTACGTAAACTTGGGGTCTTCAGCCAGGATCGGCGCGAGCATGTCGAGTAGTCCGGTTTCGACGCGCCACGCCAGGTAGGCCTCGTGGTGGGCCCTGGTGGCGAACTTTTCCCAAAGGATGACTGTGTCGGGTTTGTCTGCATCGACGTATACCTCGATCGACTCACAGCCGTCAAAGGCTCGGGTATCGACCAGGGCGGATTTCAGAGTTTCGACAAGTCCTGCCCCGAGACCTTCGTTGCACGGGAATTCGACATGAATTGTTTGAGACAAGAGATTCCACCTTTGCCAGGGCAAGCCCTGGTTGGGCTAGCTGTCCCGGTATCGAACCACATGGTCGGATTGGGCTACTAGTCGTAGCGTTTCAGCCGGGCAGCGTCGTCACAGTTGGCGGAGTTCGTAGTGGCCGCCGTCGACCACCAGCTCGAGTTGGCTAGCTCCTGCTGACACCGCGATAGGCATGGTCCCGCCAGTTGGTCGAACCAGACCCCATCCGTCGTCCGATGGCAGCCCCTCAACGTGTACCGAGGTCTGGGTATTGGCAACCGACGAGTTCTGGGCATGAGCGGCGAGGTGGAGGACGGCGCCGTCCCACCAGGCTTCGCTCATGGCGACGCGCGGGAAGTCGAGACCGCTGACCGTCGGTCCGTCGAACTTCCCCAGGTTCGGATCATTGAAGATGCGGCTCCAAGCTCCCGGCGTACACACCCAGCCGGCCATGGCCCGGGCGTTTAGTTGGCCTCGGGGGTGGGGTTCGCCGAGGCCAAATCCGAACGTGAATTCGCCGAGGTCGTTATTCCACTGGGGCTCATGGGTCTCATCGAGGAACTCCCAAAGCCGTGTTTTGGCCTCGCCGTCGGTGAAATCTCCGGTTTGCATAGCTAAGAGAGACGCCAGGTTCGGGTCGTCCAGTCCGACCAGGTCACCATCGCCGAACAGTCCTGTGAGCGTGGCGGCCATTTCCCAAGCCGACTTGGCCATGTCGGTTCTCTGCGGTGCCAAGTACCAGACCGGTGCCATCAGCGCCAGTGGAGTCGATACGTGCTCGTCGATGACTGGGTCGTAGTAGAGGTCCATGGCAACTGGTCGGCCGTCTTGCCAGGTGATGTAGTTATCGGTGGCGTACTCCCACCACTGATCGAAGGCGCCGTGGTGATCAGTTCCGTGGAGCCGGTCGTGCAGCCTCAGACCGAGGCCAGCGCCGCTCAGTCAATAGGGCCAGATTTTGGTGTTTTCGCAGTGCACGCCAATTGGGCGGTTCCGCCACTGGTTGGCCAGATGGGCGGAGATCTCCGAGTAGGTCCAAGTGAATGAGTGCTCTCCGTCCCGGATCATCTCGAATGGTTGGTTCCATTGCTCGTCGTTGGAGACGTAGCGGTGTAATCCAAGTAGGAGGCCGAAAAACCCCTTGAAAAACAGCATGCCGTCCGCCGCTATGGGGTCCATTTGCACCCCGTAGGGCTCGATCCCGTTTGCCGTCCAACCCGGGACGTCATATTCGCCCCAGGCATTGGCAGGGATGATCGAGCGCCAAGCCTCGGGGTAGTTCGCCCGGTCGGGATCGGAGCCAAATTGGGTCAGCCAATCCGACGCTGCCCACCACGACGTGTGGCGGGTAACCAGTTGGTCCAGGATCTCGGAGTAGACCTCGCGCCAAGCGGGTGTGCGATCGGCCATCAACGCCACCGCGTAACTCGAGTCGATCAGGTCGAACCGGTGCCAAGACAGCATCGGCGCACCGGTGATGTTGTCCCAGTGGGGGTGAGGGCGCCCCTCGCGGTCCCAGTCATCCGCAGTGGTGGCTTTGCGGTGGAGGTAGCGGAGCCAGCCCAGCGACCGGTCGTCCAGTGCGGCTGGCTCACTTAAGGGCACTGTGACCACCTCCGGGGCTTCTTCCAGGAGACGAAGCCGGATGGTGCCGTCTCCCGGCATGAGGGCTCAACTCGAAGCCTCTGATCTCAGTCCGCTGGTTGGAGCAGCACCAGGGGGATCTCGCGATCCGTCTTCTCCTGGTAGCCGGCGTAGTTGGTGTGCTTCTCGGTCACGATCGGCCACAGCCGGTCCCGGCTCTCGGGCGACGCGACCTGGGCGACCATCTGGCGTTCGTGGGAGTCCCTCGTGGTCACGACGACCTGTGGGTTCTCCCTCAGGTTGAGAAACCAGGCTGGGTGGGTGTCTTCTCCGCCCTTGGAGGCGACGATCACGATCACGTCCCCGTCCCGGTGCGGCGACGTCAACATGACCGACCTCGGTTTGCCCGACTTTCGACCGACTGTGGTCAACTCGAGCACCGGCATGTTGGCTGCTGTCCACCCGAACCGTCCACCGCTGACCTTCAGGAGGCCGCGGTGCAGCCTGTTCATTGTCCGCAGTTGGCTGTCGCTAGGCACGGGTCGAGCCTAGATTCGTGACGCGGTGGTGCCCGGTCAACCGAAGGCACAATCCACCGATTCCGAGAGGACCCGTAGGCCGCGTGCGGGGGTGGCCCAACCGGGGCGCTACCCCAGTCAGAGCCGATAGGTCCGTGCCGCCGTGCCGGAGAACATCGCCGAGCGTTCGCCATCGTTGAAGTCGGCGACCATCTTCTTGAACGCATTGAACAGCACCCGGTAAGAGACCGAGAGGCGATCAACCGGGAAGTTGCTCTCAAACATGCACCTGTTCGGGCCGAAGCAGTCAATGGTGTGAAGGAAATAGTCCTGATGGGCCTCGACGATCTCGTCAGATGTAGGCGGACGGTCTGCCAGGTGCCAGCCGAACCCGTTGTCGGGCATGGCCAGACCGCCCAGCTTCGCTACTACGTTGGGGCATTGGGCCAACTCTGTGACGTCGGCCTTCCAGGCGGCGAAGACGTCGTCGCGCTGCGACTCGTACGGGCCCACCCCCAGCGGGGTTCCGAAGTGGTCGAGGATGATCGTGGTCTCCGGTACAGATCGGGCCAGGTCAGTGAACTCGCCCAGCTGGTAGTGGTAGTGCCAACTCTCGTAGGTGTAGCCGAGAGCGCCCAGGAGCCTTACCCCCTGCCGGAAGGACGGGTCGGAGAAGAGGTTGGCCGGCGCCCTGCCAGGGATGAAGAGCATCTCCGGGTGCTCAGTGTGAGATCCGGCGTGGCGGATGCCGCGGAACAGGCCCCGGCCGGCCTCGGCGTGGGCGTCGAGCACCTCGGAAAGCTGGCCGCCGAGCCGGAGGTCGGCATAGGCCACGATTCCGGCAATACGCGCCCCGGGGCCATCAGCGGACTCGGCGGCCACTCTGGCCACGAACTCGGTTTCACCCACCGGTCGGAGGTGTTTCGGACCACTGGAACTGTAGGAGGCGCCGCACTCCACAAAGACCGTCTGCTCAACCCGGTGTCCCGACCCGGTGTCAGCCCACAGGTCGGCGAGCAGGTACTCGGAGTCGGGGAGGCGCCACAGGTGGTGGTGGGGATCAACGATTGCCAGTTCGGGCTCGATGACCTCCTCATCAACCTGCGAGTACCACTCCGGCCCCTGGAATGCGAACATCTCGCGCCCGGCCATGGCACCCGAACTTAGCCCCGTCATAGCGGATCACGATTTGTTGATTCAGGTGGTGACCGGGTTGATTGGGGTGATGGCGCCTAGGGCCGCCTCGACGTCAGCTGCTGCGGCGAGCGCTAGGTCGTCGCGCCAACGGTCCGCAATGCACTGCACGCCTTGAGGTAGGCCATCGCTGACTCCCACCGGGACGGCTACCGACGGGATTCCGAGCAGGTTGGGTGGGGTGATACATCTCAGTAGTTCTGTCAACGAGACAATGGCGTCGCCCCCAAGGTCAAACCCGTGCTCAGGAGGGGGTTCTGTCCACGTTGGCATGAGAACCACAGGGTGGTCGACAAAGAACAGCGCCCACTCCCGTGCTAGCCGGACTATCTCGGAGTGGACGAGATGTGGGGCCATCACGGCTTTGGAATAGTCCTCAGCCAGACCGTCCAGCACGGCGGCTAGTTCTTCGCTCAAGATGGGTCGGGCCGCTTCCATCAGGACCGCCACGTCGGCGGCAAGCAGGTGGGCCCAGACGTCGGAGCAGCGTTCCATTTCGGGAGGGGTGCTTTCGACGACTTCCCAACCCGTCTCAGTCAGGGCCGATGCGGCACGCCCGACTCCGTCGATCACCGAAGGGTGGCAGTTGACTCCGGGGACGCTGTGGACCACGGCCACCCGACGGTGGGTGTCGGGCCCGTCCAGCGGAACGGTCACCGATCGAGGGTCCCGGGGATCACGCCCGTGTAGCACCTCCATAGCGGTTCGAAGGTCAGCTACCGATCGGGCCATCGGACCGTCGGTGAGCATGACCTGACTGGCCAACCCCGGATTTTGGTCATGTTCGAAGACGCTGTAGGCCGGAAGGCGGCCATGGGTGGGCTTAATTGAGGTGATCCCGCAGCAGAAGGCAGGGTTGCGGACCGAGCCGCCGATGTCGTTGCCGAGACCCAAGGGCGACATTCCTGATGCGATTGCTGAGCCCTCTCCGCCGGACGATCCGCCAGCTGTCCGGTCGGGGTGCCACGGGTTGCGAGTCAGGCCATGCAGCGGGTTATCGGTGCTTACCCGGAGGCCAAGTTCGGGAAGATTGGTCCGGCCAATGGGGATGGCGCCCGCTCCTCTAAGGCGTTCAACCAACGGAGCGTCGGTTGAGGCGATGAGCTCAGCGAACGCAGGAAGGCCTTGGGTGGTGGCAGTGCCGGACACGTCTACGTTCTCCTTGACCGTGCAAGGCACACCGTGGAGGGGACCCAGTTCATCACCAGTGGCTACGGCGGCGTCAGCGTCGATTGCCGCGGTTCTGGCCTCATCGGCCAGCACACGGGTGACGGCGTTCAACCAGCCGTTCACTTCGCCGATCCGATCCAGATGGGCGTTGACCACCTCGAGGCTGGATACCTCGCCAGCAGCGATCATCTGGGCCAAATCATTGGCGGTCCGCTTCCAGAGGTCTTCAGTCACTGCAGCAACCTAAACAATTCCGTAATGGTGACCGAACTCGTAGTTAGTCCAGGGCCCAAAATCTTGCTCTGGGGGGGAGGGGGTTACCCTGGAGCCCCTAGGTGCCCAAACGCGCAGGCGGGCGGGTCCGCTCGGAGGCCCTCCCCTAAGGTGAGTCCGCTAGTGACTTGTATCTCCGGATCAGGAGATCTGCGTGCCTAGGTGTCACCACGATTAGGAGCGATCTGTGAAGCATTACGTTGAGGCCTGGAAGCGCTACACGGATTTCAAGGGCCGGTCATCGCGTGCCGCCTACTGGTATCCCTTCGTTCTAACCATCATCATCTCGTTCGTTCTCGGTGGTATTTCCGAACTCGTCTTTGGAACCGCCTCAGATGAGCCAGGCCCCTTAGAGGTGATCTACCAACTGGCCTGGCTCTGCCCCGGTATCGCCCTCGGCATCAGGCGCCTGCACGACATAGGTCGCAGCGGTTGGTGGCTACTCATCGTCCTCACCGGGATCGGAGTCATTCTGCTTATCGTCTGGGCATGTCGCTCCGGCGAGAATGAGGCAAACGCTTGGGGTCCGCCGCCTGGGGACGCTTCACCCGCCGAGCCTGGGTCTGACAACCCTGAGATAACAGGACCAGCAGGCCCAATCATTTCCTAGGAACGACAAAGGGGATGGCACGAAATGCCAGCCCCGCAGGTCAGCGGTTACGGTCCGTCGATGCCCCAAGCTGACATCAACGGAGTCACGATCGAATACGACTTCCGTGGCGAGGGCGAACCACTACTGCTTGTTATGGGCCTGGGAGGCCAGCTGACCGACTGGCGCGATGACTTCGTCGAGCTGTTTGTCGAAAAGGGCTTTCAGGTCATTCGGTTCGACAATCGCGACAGTGGACTTTCGTCGCAGGGAACCTGGAAGCCGCCTAATCAGGCCAGCGTGGTTCGATCGATCCTCACCAAGAAACCGGTCAAAGGGGTGGCCTACTCGATGGTCGAAATGGCAGCCGATGCCGTCGGCCTCCTCGACCATCTCAACATCGATTCTGCCCATGTCGTTGGTGTGTCAATGGGCGGAATGATCGTCCAGGAGATAGCAATCAACCACCCGACTCGGGTCCGAACCATGTGCTCCATCATGTCGAACACCGGCGACCGTCGAAATGGCGGTATGGCTGCGTCGCTGATTTCGAAGCTTGTCGGGCGGCCAAAGCCCACACTGGAAACAGCCGTGGAAGACAACGTGGAGACGTTCCGCCTGATTGCCGGACCTCACTTCGACGCCGAAGAGCACCGGGAACACGCTCAAGCGCAAGTTTCCCGAAGCTTCTTACCGGAAGGAGTGGAGCGACAGATGTCGGCAATCGCCAGTACTCGTGATCGCACGACCCTTCTGAGTTCGGTGATCGCGCCAACCCTGGTCATTCATGGCCTAGTCGATCCACTGGTTAAGTCGAGTGGCGGAAAGACGACAGCCAAAGCTATTCCGGGCTCCCGATTTCTAGGTATTCCAGACATGGGACACGACCTGCCCAGACCACGCTGGCTTGAGATCCGAGACGCAATCGTCGAGAACTGTCGGCGTGCCGGCTCTCATTAGAGAGCGTCACCTAGTCCGAAGCACCGTCACGAAGATCACATGCTTGCCATCACACTCCTGGGGACCGGTAGCCCCCTGCCCGACCCGAACCGAGCCGGACCAGCCACGCTCGTTACCGGTGGCACTGAACAGTTTCTGATCGACGCTGGCCGAGCAGTACTCATGCGACTGGGGGGTGCCGGTAGCAGTGCAGGCCAACTCAGTGCTGTGCTGCTGACCCATTTACACAGCGATCACATCACCGACCTAAACGACGTGATCACCACCAGGTGGGTCATGACCTTCGAACCATCACCACTCATCATCGTCGGTCCTGTTGGGACGAGGTCCGTCATCGACCACATCCTCGCCTCGCTTGAACCAGACATCGGCTACCGCACCTCCCACCACGAAGACCTGAACTACCCACCCCAGGTCGAGGTCATCGAAGTGACCGAGGAGGAGATCGACCTAGGCGGACAGGTACGTGTCTCCTGCGCCCCCACAGACCACAAACCGGTAGAACCCAGTATCGGATTCCGCCTGGACTACGAGGGCGCGTCGCTAGTCGTCGCCGGTGACACCGTGCCGTGCGAAGGCCTCGACAGGCTGTGCACTGGTGCGCAGGCTCTAGTGCACACGGTCATCCGCAAGGACATCATCGAGAACGTTCCAGCGCAGAGGGCGCAAGACATACTCAACTATCACTCCTCTCCCGAAGAGGCTGCGAAGACAGCGGCACGGGCTTCAATGGAGACCCTGGTGCTTACGCACTACGTACCAGCATTCCCATCCGGCGGTGGCGAGGACTGGCGTGACCTTGCTGCCGTCCACTTCTCCGGCACCATCGAGTTAGGCGACGACCTACACAGGGTCGAAGTCCACGGGATCTGAATCGGGTCAGACCCAGAGGACAACCAACACATGGGTTCTATTCGAAAATGACTCGCCGACTCACTGACCACTCAGTTCTTACCTTCGACTGTTACGGCACACTCATCGACTGGGAGGCCGGAATCTGGGAAGCGTTCCAACCGCTGCTTAGAGAGAACCCAGCGACTGGGCTCACGCGAAACGCCTTGATTGCGGCCTTCAACAACTTTGAAGCGGAGCAGCAGGTTGCAACACCCACCATGGCCTATCCCACCGTTCTGGAATGTGTGCACCGGGCGCTAGCCGAGGACCTGAAGCTAGTCACGACACCAATACTCGATCATGCGTTCGGTGCGTCAGTTCCATCTTGGCCGGCGTTTCCCGACTCAACCGAAGCTCTTAGGTTCCTGTCAGAGCACTTTGGGCTCGTCATTCTCTCGAACGTTGATCGTGCGGGCTTTGCAGCTTCCAGCGCTCTGTTGGGTATTGAGTTTGATGCCGTCTACACAGCTGAGGACATCGGCTCGTACAAGCCGGACCTCTCTAACTTCGAGTATCTGATCAAACACGTGGAGTCTGATCTGGGGTACGGCAAGTCGGACATCTTGCATACGGCGCAGGGCGTTCGACACGACCACATCCCAGCCCGCTCAATCGGTCTTGACAACGCTTGGATCGACCGTAACCGTCTCTCGGAGACAGCTACTTCCGATCTTCCAGCAACCGACTACCTCTTCTTCTCCCTGGCAGAGATGGCTGCTGCTGTGGCAGTTGAGTTGACCTTGTGACAGGTTGACGACCCCCCCGGCCATCGAGTTGGCTCACTTAGCCTTGGCCTCAACACAGGCAGGGCTTTCGGGTATGTAGTGCGCCCCTGGGAGTGGATCACGGAAAGCCAGAACCTGATCTTGCTATTCCGCTTTTAAGGGACCACTCCGGTCGTTCACAGACAGGAACGGACCGCCTCGATCAAAGCGTTCGCCCGGGGGTCTCCAGCGACTCCGTTGCCCATCTGGTTCATGACGTAGCCGAAGCCCACCTGATGGTCGAGATCTCCGAAGGCCAGGGAACCACCGGCTCCCGGGTGTCCGAATGATTCTCCGGTCAACATCGGGTTCGTATCAAGGTGCCTCATGAATCCCATTCCCCATGCACATTCCACAATGAGGCTCTTGTCAGGCCCGCGCGAGCGCTCGGCCCGCACCGTCTGGACCGTGTCGTCACTGATCAGTCGGATCCCGTCGATCTCGCTCACACACGCCCCGTACATCCGGGCTAGAGCGCGGGCCTCGCTGATTCCGGCTGCTCCGGGAATCTCAGCTGCATGTACCTGGCGGGAGTTGAAGGTGTCTATTTGGAGAGGAACGGAGGGATCGTATTCCTGGTCGCCGAGCATCGCTCCGTCCATGGTGAGGGACCGGTAGCCGAGAGATCCGGGACCCATCATCGCCGTTATTAGCTCGATAGTTGGCGGGTCAGTGATCACCGGTGCGGGGATGAGCTGGGCGACCCGGTGTTCTTCGGATTCAGGAAGACCGATGAACGAATCGATACCCAGGGTCCCGGCCACCTCATCGGCTAGGAAGCGGCCGATGGGCCGTCCGTCGATCCGCTTCAGGATCTCGCCGACGATCCACCCGTAGGTGATGGCGTGGTACCCGTTGGCCGTTCCCGGCGCCCACAGGGGCTCTTGAACCTCGAGGGCGCGGAGCACAGGTTCCTTGTCGCAGATCTCGTCGAGGGTGAGCGGGGTGTCGACGGCTGCCAGGCCGGCTTGGTGGGACATGCACTGGGCGACGGTCACTGCTCCCTTACCGCCGGCCGCGAATTCGGGCCAGTAGGCGGTCACCGGTGAGTCGTAGTCAAGCTGGCCTCGTTCGTAAAGAATGGCGGCACAGATTGCGGCTACGCCCTTGGTGGTCGAGAAGTGCAACTGGAGGGTGTCCCGCTCCCATGGGCGACCGGTTGCCGGATCGGCTATCCCACCCCAGACGTCGACCACGCTGCTACCACCGAGGTAAAGGCAGAAGGCGGCCCCGACCTCGCCGCGCTGATCAAAGTTGTCGGCAAAGGCGTCGGCGACAGGCCCGAATCCTTCTGCCACTTCGCCGTGTATCAGAGTCATTGATCTCTCCCGGTAGCTGCCCGCTGGAGTTTGACAAATGGCATCGCACAAGCCCCAGCCGTGGCACTAGTCCACGGGGCGAGATTCCAACTCCCCCTTATTCTGACCCCAGCAGGTTTAGAGGGAGCCCTTCGCTGCTTTCTTGTCTTTCTTTGCCTGTCGCTTCTCTTTGGCGGTCTTGGAGGCGGGAGTCTTGCTGGCCCGCCCACCCTTGTCTTTGCCAGCCATGGTGATTTCTCTAACTTTCTGTAGCCCTCTTGATAACGCCCGACTTTAGGCCCTCACCTCGTGGCTGCCTGCTGCCTACAGGTACGCGTGCCAGTCGGCCAGCGCCGCTCCTATCTCATCGGCGGAGTCCTCCTGGATGAAGTGGTTTCCGGCGACTGTGACCTCCGTCTGGTTGGGCCAGGTACGGCAGAACTGGCGCTGGGTGCCGGTCAGGATGGCGCCGGGTTCTGCGTTCACGAACAACTTCGGGAACGGGGCCGACGCCATGAAGTCCGCGTATGCCGAGGCGATTGACACCACGTCGGCCGGCTCGCCCGCTATCGGGATCTCACGGGGCCAGGTAAGAGTAGGGCGCCGCCCTTCGCCCGGTTCGGCGAACGGTCGCCGGTACTCGTCGTGGTCCTCGGGTGCCAGGTCGCAGATCATCGCCCCAGGGAGAACCGCCTCCACGAACAGGTTCTTCTCCAGCACCATGTCCTCGCCCGCCGGCGACCGGAAGGCCTGGAAGATGCCTTGTGCGGCCTCGGGCCACTCGTCCCACGTAGCTATAGGCCGGACGATGGCCTCCATGTAGCAGATCCCGGCCACCGCCTCGGGGTGGTTGGCGGCCCAGTCGAACCCGAGAGCCGAACCCCAGTCGTGCACGACCAGAGTCACGCGTCCCGTCACGCCGATCTGTTCCAACAGTTCCCACAGGTAGGTGCGGTGTTCCACGAACCGGTATGAGCCGGGGCCGGAGTCGTCCAACTTCTCCGAATCGCCCTGGCCGATCAGGTCGGGGGCGATACAGCGTCCAAGGCCGGCCACGTGCGGGATGACGTTGCGCCAGAGGTACGACGACGTGGGGTTGCCGTGCAGGAACACGATCGGGTCGCCCTCACCGACCTCCACGTAGGCCATCCGCCTGCCGTTGACGGTGGCGAACCGCTTGTCGGTCGGGTGCTTTCCTGCGGTTGGGGTCATACCGGCGGACCGTAGTCCCACCGTGCGTACACAGCCGACGCCGGTTACGTAGTGCACCCCTTAGGTCTAATTACTTAAACGGAACACCCCTAACGGGAGGCGATGGGCCTTCCTTTCAGCCGCTGCACGTATCGCCATCTGGGGGCTCGTACCTCGCTCCACCCTGCACTGGGGAGGGGTGACAGACTTGGGATGTGAGGGCGCACGCTGTTGCGGTGACGGTCTTGTTGATCGTCTCGGGGTGTGGCGGTAGTTCTGACACAGCAGCACCAACCTCGACTGAATCAACGACCACGACTACGACACCTATCGCGAACACGGCGCCGACCACGACACCAACCACGAACGCGGTATCGACCACGACGGTGGCGCCGACAACAACCGCGGTACCGGCGACGACCACGGAGGCTCTGACTACAACTACAACACCCGCGAGTGCTGCAGTTCCGTCTACCGCCACGGTTCCACCTACCACCACAGCGGAGCCGGCGACGACAACCGTTCCAATCGCTACGACAGTCGTCGATCTGGCGTCGACCACTGTGCTGGCCGAACCACCGCCCTCGCCCATCCAACTGGAACCCGGAGAGAGACTTCGGGTGGTGCTCACTGGAGACTCGATCACCGACCAGATTTCGCCATACCTGAAGTGGATCCTTGGCCGGTTCGCCGACGTTGAACGGCGACACTTCGCCGGCACGGCCCTGTGCGACTGGTTCGCCGACCGCGGCGGCGACCTTGGTTTTGAGAATCTTGAGGAGTGGAATCCTCACGTATATGTAGTCGACCACGGCGGGAACGCTCTGACCCCGTGTATGGCCGGCGCCGATGGGAGGCCGCTGCGTGGCGAGGCCTATGAGGAGAAGTACCTTGCCGACAGCGAACGCCTCGTCGATCTGGCGGTACGCACTGAGAGTCGGGTGCTGTTCGTCGACCAACCGGTGAGTCGGGGAGACCTGGTCTCGGGGACCCACCCAGTCTTTCGGACCATGCCCGAGCGGTATCCCGGTGGGAACGTCCGGTTCCTCTCGACTTGGGCGTCGGTGTCACCGGGCGGACGCTTCCTCCAGTCTGCGCCTTGTGAGGAGGCAGAGCCTGGCTGTATCGACGGGATGGGGGAGTTGCGGTCTCCTCCGCCCTACGGCCATCTGGAGGCCCTTGGGGCCTGGCGGTACGCGAAGGCCATCGTTGATGAGTTCGTGGCCGCTGGCTGGGTCGATGCCACAATCGTCGATCTAAGCGATCGGGCCATGCCATAAACCGGAATTAGTCCGACACAGTTCACAGGTGTGTATCTACACATAGGGCTCCTGGCGTCGCCAATTTCCCCTGCGGGGTGGGGGTTCTGAAGAAACCCCACCCAGGATCCGACATTGAAAATCTAGGTGTGGTAAAATTGGGGTCGTCGACATGATTTCAGCCGCCTTCGGGCGGCCTTTCTGCTTTTTCAGCCCAAAACAGCGTCCAACCCGACCGCATGAGACACCGTCGGACGCACCGCTCGTACATAACGGGGGCCATCGAGGTGGCACCTAGCCTCCGCCTCAATACAGGCAGGGGTTTCGCATTGGTGGTACGCCCCTATGGGAAGAGACGGTTCCCGGAGCAATGTTCTAGCGACTCCCGTAGAAATTCCGATGCACGTAGATGACATCGGCACTCATGGGGGAAGGTGCCCTACCGAGAGAACGACCGCCCAGTAGGGGCGGCCGTTCCTGAGGGCATGGAGGGGACAATGTCCTCGCCCGTCAGTCTGTTCAAAACGGCCGCTCTGGTGGTGGATCTCCAAAATCGGCAAAGGTTCCCTGGTACGGCCTCTCGTGGGTGACACCGAATGACTGGCTTTAGTGCCCCGACGAAAGCGATCCTGTTGTCGTGCAGCAGTTGTCCACGGAGTCGATCCAGTCGTTTGATGCCGGCTTGGTAAGCGCCGACGGCGATGCACGCCAGGCCCTCGGCGACGACGGCGTCGTCTGTCTCCGGGGAGCGTTCGAGGCCTCGTGGCTCTCGATCGTCGAAGACGGAATCGTCGCAGCGTTAGCCGGTGCGAGCGTCGATCTCGATGTGGTGAAGCGCGAGGGCGACAAGGGTCAGTTCTCGTTCAGTTCAGGAGCGTGGCAGACCGTGGAACCCTTCCAGCGGTTCATCTTTGACTCTCCTCTCGCCGATCTCGTGTGGCCACTGCTCGACAGCTCGACGTTGACACTGTTCTACGACTTCCTGTTGATCAAGGAAGCTCACAGCGACAGTGCGCTCACGCCATGGCACCAAGACCACTCCTACTACCCACTCGATGGAACGAAGGTGGTCAACAGCTGGGTTGCGTTGGATCACATTCCGCTCGAATCGGCACTGCGATTTCTGGCCGGTTCGCACAGTTCATCCACCCTCTATCGCGCTGTCGACTTCGGCGATCCGAGTGCCGCCTACCGGCACGCCCGCTCTGAGCTCCCTCTACCGCCGATCAACCAGGACGATCGCATCCTGGTAACGAGCCTGCATCCGGGAGACATGTTGGTTTGGTGGTCCCACACACTCCATTGCGCACCGGGTAATCGTCTCGACAGGCGGCGGGCCGCGTTCTCTGTCAACTGGCTCGGTGATGACGTGACCTATAACGGACAGCCGGCGCTGGATACCTACATCGACCCGTCGCTCTCGTCAGGAGATCATGTTGTGGGTGACAAGTTCCCACTCGTGCGGCAATCGGTTGCTTCCAACGGTTGATTACGCCCCCTCAGGGGGGTGGCAGACTCCAACTGTGGACAGCGCTCCGTCGCCCAAGGCCTTCGACTCCTGTCCACGCTGTGGCGTCACTATTCCTGACAAGACTGAGAGCGACGACGAGTACGAGTTCTGTTACAAGTGTGATCTGGAGTTATCAGAGTTGGTCGGTGGGTGGGCTTCTTGGAACAGGAACAGCCCCCCTCCTAGTGGCCACTGATCTCGACGCCGACGGGGTGGCTGGGGACCGATGGTGGGACTGACCTCACGAATACCACTGGTGGATCTAACCGGCGCTTTCGAACCGGGTGCACACCGCGAAGAGGTAGTGGAGAAAATCCGCGAAGCATGCGAAGACACCGGGTTTCTCGTAGTCACCGGCCACGGCGTATCCGACGAGGTCATCAGGGGCATAGAAGCCGTATCACGCGAGTTCTTCTCGCTTCCTCATGAGGAAAAGATGTGCTGCATCAGCGGCCCTGGTGTTTTCCGAGGGTTCACACCAATCGAGACGTCCACGCTGGCATTGTCGCGAGACATCGTGACTCCGCCAGATCTGTGTGAGGCATTCTCCATCAATCGGTTTGACGACCATGGGGTCGCCCTCCGATCTGGTCTGCAAGAGGGCCGTGAGGCTTTCTTCGCTCCGAACATCTGGCCAGAACGGCCCGAAGGCTTCAAACACGCCTTCGAGACTTACTACGGGGTTATGGAAGACCTAGCGACTTGTCTCATGAGGCTGATGGCATTAGCCCTCAGGCTTAACGAGCACTGGTTTGACGACAAGGTCCGGGACCACATCACCAGTCTGACGGTCAACTACTACCCGGAACTTGAGCGGCCTGCAGCCCGGGATCAGTTCCGGCGAAGTGAACACACCGACTGGGGCAGTCTCTCCATCCTTTTCCATGACGGTGAGCCCGGATTGCAAATCAAATCAACTGACGGAGAATGGGAAGACATCCCGCTTGCCCCTGATGCGTTTGTCATCAACCTGGGTGACCTCATGGCCTCTTGGACCAACGACCAGTGGAAGTCCACTTACCACCGTGTGATCATCCCCGAAGGTCGCTCTGCCGACCGCCTCTCGATTGTTTTTTTTCACCAACCCGCATATGACACCGTCATCGAATGTATTCCCACCTGCACGTCGCCAAACGACCCACCGCACTACGCGCCAACGACATCTGGGGAATGGATCCTTTCAATGCTGGAGAAAACCACCCGCTGACCTGAGAACAGTGTCCAGCCCGAGGGCGTGCGGCACCGTCGGACGGCTGCGCGTATCTACACCTAGGGCTCCTGACGTCGACCGCCCCCCAGGGGAGGGGTGACAGACTGCGACTGTAAGGAGAGGACGCGTGAGCGACGCCTACGAAGTGAACGGGCTCTGGCGGTACCCCGTTAAGTCGATGGCCGGCGAGGCCGTCGAGGCGGTGGAACTCGACGCCGACGGGGTGGCTGGGGACCGACGGTGGGGCGTCCGCGATTTGGACACCGATCGGCTGGCCAGCGCCAAGAAGCCCCGGCCGTTCGGTGGTCTGCTCGACTGGTCGGCCCGGATCACCGACGACGGAACGGTCGAGGTGGCCTCGCCGGGCGGCCAGACGTGGACTGCCGGCGACCCCGACCTCGACACCGCGCTGTCCCGGGCCTTCGACCGGCCGCTGGTTCTGGCCCCCGTCGAGGCCGGCCGCGAGGAGACCTACGACAGCGAGTGGCCGGAGATCCCCGGGACGGCCCTGTCCGAGGTCGAGGTGGAACTCCCGGTGGCGATGATGACGGAGCGAGCGTCGTTCGTGGACCTGGCCGCCGTCCACCTGATCGTCGAGGACTCCGTAGCGCACCTGTCGGAGTTGATCGGCGCCGAGGTGCCGATTCGACGCTTCCGGCCCACCGCGCTGTTGAGGTCGGTGATGGAGGCCGCCCCCGGGTTCGTCGACCTGGCCTGGGTGGACCGGGCCGCTACCGCTGGCGACGTGGGCCTCCACATCGACGGGCCGGCGCCCCGGTGCGTGATGACGACCCTTCCGCAGGGTGACCTCGGTGCCCAGCGGGAGGTCCTGCAGGCGCTGGCCGAGCACGCCCGCCACGACACCGGCATGGGCGTCTTCGCCTGCCTCGGCACCTACGCCGAGGTCACCAACCCGGGCACCGTCCGTCTCGGCGACCGCTTCGTCCTCGCCGCCTGACGGCTGCCCGTATCTACACCTGGGGGCTTCGGTGTCCTCCCCGCCCCATGGGGTGAGAGCAGTCCACGTCAAGTCTCTATCTCGGCGAACGGGACCACTTCGGCCCTCAGGGGGTCGATGTCGCCCTCTGCCAGAAAGAAACGGAAGAACAGGGTGCCAGAAGCCCGACCCTCGGTGTCGATCCAGTTAGGGATGCCGGGGTCGGCGTGGGCCACGACCATACGGAACGAGCCGTCGGCTTCGAGGGTGGTGGTGGCCCTGTTCCTACTGACCGGCCGATTCACGTAGTCAAGGGTCTGTTGGAACCGGTTCCAGGCGCAGACGCTGGCAAAACGACACACGGGCCACCGGCCGGTGACAACCAGCGCTTCATCCGGCCCAAGCAGCCAGCGACCAAGCGAGTAGTGCGCGTCTGCGGCCGATAAAGCAATATCGCCGGGCTCCTGAGGTACCGGAAATTCATTGGGGATTTGGCCCACCCAGTCGGGTGGCGCGGCTCGGCCGGCCGGCCGGGGACCGTCGGTGGTCTTGCTTCTTACATGGGTGGCTACCCGTCTGATAGCAGCAGCCACCGAGTCGTCATCCCACGGTGGCGGCGGCCCATCAGGTGGGTTGAGGTTTGCGATAGTCAGCGGTAGGTGGACATCGGTGCCGGCGGCCGAGGACTCCCATTCGAAGTAGTGGCGGCTGGTGAGGCGACCGGCATCGGCCGACAGCCCCAACCAGTTCCGGTCTTGGGGCTCACCTCCGAGGGTGATTTCGTAGGAGCCGTCGGCGGCGACGTCAAACTGTGTGTCGTTGAGCATCCCGTCGGTACGGTCCGGGTACGAGCCGTCGTTGGCGCCGGCCTCCACTGTGAACGCCGTGTACACCGCTTGGGTCAAGTTGCCAGTGATCCGGTAGGTGCGGTCGCCCCGGATCGGGGCCTCAAAGTAGATGGCATCGGCATTGTCGCCGCTGAACTTGCGGGTCGGCGTCACGATACGGCGCCACACCGGGCGTTCCGGATCGAACTCGGCGTGGCTCACCAGTCCCGACTGGAGAATGTGGGCGATGGTGCGGTGGGCCTCGGCGACGTCGCGGTCGTCGACCACCATCCATTCCTCGCCGGCAAACCGCTCACCGGCCTCGGCCAGCACCTCGAGCAACTCAGCCCATGCAGCACGCGTCTCGGACATCTGCTTTCCCCCCCCGGGACCTCAAGCGATATACCGATGCTAACGCTGGGCCCAGACCAGGCTGGCGTGGCAGGTCTTCTCGGTGTCAGGCTCCATGGCGGGTCGACCGCATGTGGGGGAGAACCATGACAAAGGTCCGGGCGAACGGAATCGACATCGAGGTGGAGACCTCCGGTGACCCTCGGGACCCGACAATCCTGCTGATCATGGGCATCAGCTTCCAACTGGTGCACTGGCCCAACGGCTTTGTGGAGCAGCTGGCCGGTCGGGGGTTCCACGTGGTCCGCTTCGACAACCGCGACGTGGGCCTGTCCACCTGGTTCGACGACCATCCCCGGCCCAACCCGGCGCTCCTGTGGTTGAAGTCGGCTCTGAGCATTCGGCCGAAGGCGGCCTACAGGCTGTGCGACATGGCCGAGGATGCCGCCGGGGTGCTGGACTCCCTCGGAATCGACTCGGCGCACATCGTGGGGGTGTCCATGGGCGGCATGATCGCCCAGCGCCTCGCCATCGAGCACCCGGAGCGCGTCCGCTCTCTGTGCTCGATCATGTCGAGCACTAGGCCGCCGAGCGCGTCGGTGGGGCTGACGATGAAACTGTTGAAACTGGGCTCGGATCCCGAGACCAGGGAGGAGCGCATCAACAGCTCGATGGAGACCTTCAGGCTCATCAGCGGTAGCGGCTTCGAGTTCGACGAGGAGTACATGGGCAGGCTCGCGGTCACCGCCGTCGACAGGGCCTGGCACCCCGAGGGCACTGACCGCCAGTACGCGGCGTTCGTGGCTGATGGCGACCGCCGGGCGGCCCTGGCCGGTCTGGATGTGCCGACGACCGTTGTGCACGGTACCGAGGACCGCCTCGTGCCACCCAGGTACGGACGGAGAACTGCCGACGCCGTTCCCGGAGCGGAGATGGTCTGGATCGAAGGTATGGGCCACGAATGGCCCGAAGGGGCGTGGTCGCAGATCCTGGACGCAATCACAGACCTCGTGGAGCGCTCAGGCTCCCTCTAAGGGACCGCTTGGTCTTTCAGAGGCAGGAACGGACCGCCTCGATCAAAGCGTTCGCCCGGGGGTCTCCGGCGACTCCGTTGCCCATCTGGTTCATGACGTAGCCGAAGCCC
>ENA-UPTF01000357-UPTF01000357.1-marine-metagenome-genome-assembly--contig:-NODE-357-length-32975-cov-3.253389_pt1 | contig 32975 bp, 30 predicted proteins | sample MGYA00238166_ERZ767019 | MGnify/ENA primary metagenome ERZ767019 (study PRJEB28930, sample SAMN06266391) | marine metagenome | isolation source: Sea water from 250 m depth | place: Atlantic Ocean | study... | reverse complement strand
TTGTCTGCGCGAAGTTCGAATGCGGAAATACCGCCTTCCATTGCTTCGTTGACCGCGTACACGTGATTGTCGATACGACAAAGGAAAGCAGGGTTATCGGATTTGACCGCAAGTTCCAAGCACTCAAATTGGCCGTTCTCGTCGTTGAACGAGGCCCAGTAAATGCCCTTTGCATGGTGATGTGTATATGTCCCAACGAGAGAACGATGAACAGTCATGTGCTAGCGCCTGGCCAATGGCGTGGACATCAACGGGTGCAGGCGGAGCCACGGGGCGCCCACATGGAGTTGATCAGTCGAACTCTAATTCCGCGCCTAGGTAAAACTGTCGCGGCAGACCTGGAAAATATCGATAACTTCCAAAGGCGTAATCTGCACGATCCGCGTATTCCTTGTCGAATAAATTAATCACTCGCGCGAATAAACGGACTTTGTTGGAAACGTCCCAGTTGCCACGCCAGTTGAGCAAGGTGTGGCCGGGATATTTGGCCGTGTTGGCCGCATTGATGAAGTGCGATCCAATATGACTAAGTTCAAATTCGAAGCCGGCGCGGTCCGAAAACCGGGTCTGCCAGCGTGCGCTTGCGATCCACCTAGGGGCAGTATCGACGTCGTTGCCAGAGACAATCTTCTCGCCGCGCGAGGCATCGCGCGTAAAATCGTATTGATGTCGAGCAAACGTTGCGACGAGCGCAAGCGTATGGACATCGTTGAGGTGAAACATGAAATCCGCTTCGACGCCTCCCGATCGCGTTTTCCCATCGCTGACGTTGTAACCGTCGGCGTCACGGAAGATTAAGCTGTTAGTGCGTTCGAAATAGGTACTGACATCCATGTCGAGTCGACCGCTTGTCGCGTTGACTCCAACTTCGAGAGAGCGGAGCGACTCACTTGTCAGACTGGCAACAGTTTGACCGCTCTGCAGACGATAAAGTTCGGTCGCTTGCGGCGGTCTGAAGCCGATTCCGGTGAGCGCGTAGAGTTTTAACTCTGGGTTGGCGTTCCAACGGACGCCAATGCGGCCGGCGACGTCAGTAAAATCGTCTTCGCGATCTGCCGGACGAGTGTATAGACATCCTCCAAACCCGCACGCGCTGCCGTCGTCTCGACTGTTACCGTCGAGATGACGGTTATCGTAATCGTAGTTAAGACGCTCTAATCGCACGCTATGGATGAGTTCGACGTTTTCAGCAATGTCCCAACCGAGGTCATAGAACGCTGCGATCAAGAAACTCGATATCTCGTAGTCGTAGTGGGTTCCCTCGGGTCGGGTCCCGACCAAATACGCAGATCCCGTTGTTGGTTGGTTCTGTCGTTCTGACAGCCCACCACGCATTGTCTCGACCTGGGCACCTGCTAACCAGCGCGTGTTTGTGGCCGAGCCCTTCACGCGGGTGATGACACCGAGACTGGTTTGATCATTTTTCTCTAACGGCTTTCCGGGAAGGAAATGTTGCCGAAATTCCATATCCGACTGACGTACATAGGGAGCCACCGACCACTCGCGAGCGGCTTGTTCGAGACTCCAATGGCTCGCTACTCTGATTGACGTTGCGTCGCGATAAGCCTCGGGGTTCGGGTTGGTGCGTCGAACGGTCGAGTCTTTGTATGCAAGCTCGCCTTTTACATAACCTCCCGTTTCTTGGTTCAGGCGTGTTGCAGAGAACGTGTGAACGGCTTTCCATTTCCCTTGATTGGTCGATAGGTTGGTCGTGACTTTGTACTGGTCGTAACCGGTGTCATCGCGGTAACCGTCGCTTCGGCTCCCGTGTGCGTTGAACTGAAAGCGATCCGACCCCGAGGCGAAACGACCTTGCAGATACTGGTAGGGACCGATTTCTACCGAGGCTCGGGTCGATTCGTTGCGAGTGAAAGAAATCGAGTTAATGACGCCGTGCAACGCGTTACCGCCGAAACGTGCGCTCGCTGGCCCTCGGACCACTTCGAGCGCTGACGCTTGTTCGCTGTTGATCTCGAAGAGGTTGTTGACGTTGCAGAACCCGGCTGGTCTGATCGGGATGCGGTCTTCCAAGAATAGGAACCCGCCGCAAGCACCTGGACCCGTGAGGACGCCGGATCGAATGGCGGTTAGGTGTTCCTGTCCGGAACCTCGGGATACCCACACACCGGGGATCCGGACCAGCGCTTCATGGATATGGTTGGCGCGCACCAGTTCCAGTGTTTCAGCGTTTACGGCAGAGCCGCTGCCGGCCGTTTTAGTCGACGTGACGACGGAAGCTTCTGCACGGACGATAATCTCTTCTAGTTCGTCCGCGCCTGCCATTGGGAACGCGAGTACCGACGTTACAAAACCTACTCTCAGTATTCGCTTCATGTGGGCGGGTAATTCAAAACCTGGACTCGGCGCATGATAAGCGCATGCTCGAAAAAGTCACAACAGCAACGAGCTTTGCTCCGTGAGTCGGTGGTCTATGGGAAGAGAGCAGTTGTCAAAACTACATTGAGCGTTTGACTGTAGACGCTTTATTCTACTGGTTGAGTCTTGCAGGATGACGTCATTGAAAGTACCCAAAATAATGCTTGGTGTGCTTAAGAACCAGCGCGTTAGTCTTTTCCTCAAGGTTTTTGCGTCAGCAATCGACGGACCACTAATGAGATGGTCTGGCGGTCGTATACGCCTTTCGTTCGTGATCCCCATGCTGCTTCTTGAAGTCTTTGGGGCTCGGAGCCACGCATTGCGGCGGGTCCCGCTGTTATACGTCGACACCAAGGACGGCCTAATTCTCGTCGGATCGAACGGAGGCTCGGAGCGAGAACCGGCATGGTGTAAAAACTTAAGAGCAAATCGCTGGGTGAGTTGTTTGGTTAGAGGTAGGCGAGACCGGTACGAGGTGACCGAATTGACGGGTTCCTTATACTCTGCGGCGTGGAGAAGTGCGGTGGCTGTGTACCCGAACTATACCGTATACCAGCAGCGCCTTTCGTCGAGAACAATCCCGATTTTTCGTCTCCTCAAAGTGCACGCAAGCCACAACGCTGAACGATGATTCACCAACCCTCAATCCTCGTGGCGACGGATGGTGAACCAATAGCCGGAATCGGTAGGAGCTTTTGATATGGCGCTGGACATCATCGGCGTTGGTTATGGGCGGACCGGGACGTTGTCGCTAAAGCAAGCCCTGGAGGCCCTAGGGTATGCCGACTGTTACCACATGTCCGAAGTGGTTTCACATCCCGAGCACTCGCCCTTGTGGATCAACGCGTGGAATGGCGAAGATCCTTGGGAACTTATTTTTGATGGCTATCGAGCGGCGGTGGACTGGCCGTCAGTCGCTTTTTGGCCACGCCTTATGAGTTATTACCCCGAGGCAAAGCTGATTCTGACGACAAGAGATGCCGAGAGCTGGTATCGAAGCGCGTCAAACACGATTTTCAAAGCCATGAAGGAAGGACTGCTGGCTGACGAACCAACGCGCCGCGAAAGAGTCGAAATGGCCAAGGTCATTATTGTGGACGGTACGTTTGGTGGCGATCTAGACGATAAGGCGATGGTGCTCGCTGCCTACCAGGAAAATATCAACCGGATCTATCGGGAGGTTCCTAAAGACCGTTTAATCGTGTTTGATCAGGCTGAGGGATGGGAACCGTTGTGCGAAGCAATGGGGGAGCCCATACCGAAGATTCCTTACCCGAGGGTCAACACGACTGAAGAATTTGAACAGCGATGGCGAGGTGGTGATCCACGGCGGGGGATACCTTCGACCTAGGGGCGACCCTAGGGATCGTCCTCTGCAGCAAGTCGCTTATCGATAAAGCGGAAAGTCCATGTCGCCAGCGCAGCTCCCACCAACTGCGCCGCAATAAACGCGGGTGCGTGCTCGGGCGCGATACCGGAAAACGTGTCGGTTAAGGAGCGAGCAATCGTAACCGCTGGATTTGCAAAAGAGGTGGAAGCGGTAAACCAATAAGCTGCCGCGATATACAACCCGACCATGGGTGCAACGGCTGATGGTCGCGCACGAAGTGTCCCAAGAATCGTCATGACGAGGCCGAACGTGGCTACCACTTCGGCGAGCCATTGCGCGGGGCCAGTTCGTGCGTGCGTTGAGAATTGAAGCCAGTCGATTTCAAACATCGCATGGGCCAACCAAGTCCCTAGGACACCACCCAGTATCTGAACGACGATGAAAATGGAAGCTTCCCCTCGGGAAATTTCGTTGCGAATTGCGAACGCTAGGGTGACGGCGGGATTGAAATGGGCTCCGGATAAAGGACCGAAAATGGTAATCAGAACGGCCAGCATCGCACCCGTGGCGAGCGTATTACCGAGGAGCGCGAGCGCGGTATTGCCGCCGGCGAGACCTTCGGCCATAACCCCAGATCCCACCACGGTGGTTAGCAAGAAGAGCGTGCCGAGGAATTCAGCGAATAGTCTAACGGGACTGGTCATAGGAAATGGTCGTTGAGGATCGGCTCGAATTGAGGGGCGAAACGATTATCACGTATAAAACACGACGGCTTGCCAATCGCCTACCATAAAGGACTGGTGTTTCAATTCAATGACAAGGTTGGATCTGTCTGTTGCGATGTCGTTTGGCAGAGGTTTGACACCACATTACCTCACCTCAAAACGTGCGTTGATCGAAGCTCTGATAAATAATTGGCATGGCCGTGAACGGACCGAATTTTGACTGGGGTACCCTTGCCTTCCTTCGCCGGACCAAAAACATGTTGAAATTGAGCACAGCGTCATGTGGGTAGCCGTCGCTCTGCTGGTCGTGGTGGTCGGTTCCGTGGCCTTCGGTTTTTTGACCCCGTGGTGGTTTGGCGAAGTCGCGTCGAATTGGGGAAGCATTGACGACACGGTCCTCCTCACGTTTTGGGTATGCGGGGTGGTCTTCATCGCGGTGGGACTATTTCTTGCATTTTCGGTGTACAAGTATCGGTTTCGGCAAGGGTCAAAAGCACGATTCGAGCCCGAAAACGCGCGATTGGAGCTCTGGTTAACCGTTGTTACAACGGTAGGTGTTATTGCCATGTTGGGGCCGGGGTTGTTCGTATGGGACGAATTTATTCGAGTTCCAGCCGAAGCCTCAGAAATGGAAGTGTTCGGCGAACAGTGGCGTTGGCGTTATCGTTTACCGGGAGCCGATGGGAAATTGGGAACCACTGACATTCGCAGTGTTAGTACGCGGAATCCATTCGGTCTCAATGACGAGGACCCGAGCGGATTGGATGACGTGCTCATCGAGTCCAACGAGATTCATATCCCGGTGGGCGTACCGGTGAAAGCGCTGTTGCGATCAAAAGACGTACTGCACGATTTTTTTGTGCCGGAATTTCGGGTAAAAATGGATTTGGTACCGGGAATGGTGACTTATTTCTGGTTCACACCGACAAAACTCGGCGAATTCGAGATTCTTTGTGCTGAATACTGCGGTTCAAGTCATTACCTCATGCGAGGAAAGGTGTACGTAGATAGCCCCGATGAATACCAGACCTGGTTGCAGGCTCAGCCGACCTACGCCGAGACGATCAAAGCAATTAAATCATCGAGTCAGGACGTTGCAGCCGGTCGAGCGGTCGCCGAGATGAACGGATGCCTGGCGTGTCATTCCTTGGATGGTAGTGAAATAGTAGGTCCGACCTGGCAGGGGCTCTGGGGCCGTTCCGAGACGCTTATAGATGGATCCATCGTCACGGTCGATGAGGCATACGTACGCGAGTCGATTGTTAACCCGTCGGTCAAGCTGGTAGATGGTTTCGCGCCCGTCATGCTTTCGTATGACCTGTCCGAAAGCGACATGGAGTCCTTAATAGTCTTTCTGCGATCGACGGAGACAGAGCATTGATCGAAGCGACCGAGAATCGTGCAGACGTTGGGGAAGCACTCGCTAAGTCGCAAGGATGTTTGGCGCGTTATAGCCCTGACGGAACGAAAGGTGTCGGGCCGAACTGGCAGGTGCCGTGGGGACGAGAGGAGTACTTGACCGATGGATCCACGGTGACGGTCGACGACGAACACTTCAGGGGATCGATCGAATACCCGTATACGAAGGTTGCTGAGGGGTTTTCGCCTGTCATGCTGCCCTACCATTCACAGAAGAAGAGTTCGAGGCAACGATTGCGTACGCGGTCGAACGCCTCGGTTTACCGTAAGGTTTAGGGATGACGGAATTCGAAGCCCCGTATCAAGAAACGATGGATGTGCAGCATCCGCGGAGTTGGATCACACGTTATTGGTTTAGCCAGGACCATAAGGTGATCGCGGTTCAATACGGGGTCACTGCGATTGCCGTTGGCTTGGTGGCGTTGGTGCTTTCTGGATTGATGCGAATACAGATAGGTTTCCCAGGGTTGTTGCCCTTCATCACCCCAGACATCTATTACCAGGCCGTGACCATGCACGGCATGATCATGGTGATCTTTCTACTTACCGCGTTCTTGCTGGGTGCTTTCGGTAATTTTTGTATTCCACTCATGCTCGGTGCCCGCGATATGGTTTTCCCATTCGTGAACATGTTGAGCTACCACGTGTACTTGCTGTCCGTTGTCGTGTTGATGGCGAGTTACTTCGTGCCGGGAGGCCCGACCGGAGCCGGTTGGACGCTGTATCCGCCCCAAGCCATTCTTCCAGGGACGCCGGGTGTCGATTGGGGAATCGTCACGATGCTTCTGTCGCTGATTATTTTCGTCGTCGCTTTCACCATGGGAGGGTTGAACTACATCACCACGATTCTGCAAGCGCGTACTCGGGGCATGACGCTCATGCGTATGCCATTAACGGTCTGGGGGATTTTGATGGCGACCGTCCTTGGACTGCTGGCTTTTCCCGCGCTATTTGTCAGTGCGGTCATGATGTTGCTGGATAAATTGGTTGGGACCAGCTTTTTCATGCCTGCCATCGTGTCGTTTGGGCAGCCTTTGGAATACAGCGGTGGCAGTCCCTTGCTGTTCCAACACCTCTTTTGGTTCTTTGGCCATCCCGAGGTCTACATTGTGGCGTTGCCCGCGTTTGGTGTGGTGTCGGAATTGATATCCGTTCATTCACGAAAGAACATTTTTGGATACCGAATGATGGTGTGGGCGCTGGTCGCCATCGGAGCACTGTCGTTTGTCGTATGGGCCCATCATATGTACGTCGCCGGAATGCATCCATACTTCGGCTTTTTCTTTGCGACAACCACACTAATCATCGCCGTTCCCACGGCGATCAAAGTCTATAACTGGGTCCTGACTTTATGGAAAGCCAACATCAAGTTAACGGTGCCCATGTTGTTTGCGCTGGCTTTTATCCTGACCTTTGTGGTGGGCGGCCTTTCCGGCCTCTTTTTGGGAAACGTAATCATTGACGTACCGTTGTCGGACACCTATTTCGTTGTGGCCCACTTCCATATGGTGATGGGCGTCGCGCCCATTTTAGTGATCTTCGGCGGTATTTATCATTGGTACCCGAAGCTCACGGGACGCATGTTGAATAATGCCCTCGGGCAGTTGCATTTCTGGGTGACGTTTCTTGGGACTTATGCCGTCTACTACCCGATGCACTATCTCGGCTTTATCGGTGTACCCCGTCGTTATTATGCGAACGGCGTGGAGTCGGATTTCTATCCCGCATCGGCGGTGACGTTGAATGAATTTATTACGGTCGCCGCACTGGTCGTGGGTTTAATGCAATTCGTTTTCGTCTACAACTTGATCGCCAGTTACTTTCGAGGGAAGCGGGCCGGTCCTAATCCGTGGGGCGCCACGACGCTGGAATGGCAAACGCCGAACACGCCTCCCGATCACGGAAACTGGGGCGGTACGCTTCCAACTGTGCATCGATGGGCCTATGACTATAGCGTTCCGGGCGAAGAACAAGACTTTGTGCCACAAAACGTTGAGCGCAGGTCATGACATGCGCAGTGGGCGTAGAACGTAAGTCAGTACAAGGTGCTTCAGAAGCGCCGCCATTAATGACCTCGTTCTCAGCTGACTGGGGTTCCGACATCTCCACCCTTAAGGGCGTTCCATGGGGCAAGGCAATGATGTGGGTATTCTTGGTGTCCGATACCTTCATTTTCACGTGTTTTCTCGTGGGATACATGGCGGTGCGGATGAGTACGGTCGAGCCTTGGCCTAATCCAAGCGAAGTATTCGCGTTACAAGTCTTCGGCAACTCGGTCCCGTTACTGCTCATTGCGATCATGACGTTCATCCTCATTTCGTCCAGTGGCACGATGGCGATGGCGGTCAACATGGGCTACCAACGCCGCAAGGACGCAGCCACTTCCCTGATCCTGGTGACGGCCTTGCTGGGTGCTATGTTCGTCGGGATGCAAGCGTTCGAATGGTCGAAACTTATTCTCGATGAAGGCGTTCGCCCTTGGTCCAATCCATTCGGTGCTCCACAGTTTGGTGCTGTCTTTTTCATGGTGACAGGGTTCCATGGCTTGCATGTTTCGGCTGGCGTCGTCTATTTATTGACGATTGCGTTTCGTCTTCGGCGTGGGAAATACGACGAAAGTAATTTTGAAATTGTCGAGATTACGGGCTTGTACTGGCACTTTGTCGACTTGGTTTGGGTCTTTATTTTCGCGTTATTTTATTTGTGGTAGGCCAAGGAAATTAAGACGTCGAGATGACAGACGAACCTAGCCAGCAGCATCCGATCCGCATCTACTTGATCGTATGGGGCCTACTGTTTTTGATCAGTGCGCTCTCCTATATGACCGATTTTATTGATCGTGGGTTCTGGCGCTGGGCGTTGATCTTGCTATTCATGGCGCTCAAGGCAGGGTTTATTGTGGCCGTGTTTATGCACGTGCGGTGGGAACGATTGGCACTGATGGCCGTCGTGCTTGCGCCCCCCATACTGCTGCTGGTGTTGGTCGGACTGATGGCGATTGAATCGGATTACACACGGTCTATCCGATTCGAATATTTCGCCGAAGGCGTGCAAGAGGAGGCATTGCCTGTATCAACAAGCAATAAACATAATTAGGGACGGATTTAGGTTTTAACGACCCAGACTTTGCACCAGCCGGGACCCGCTACTTCGAACCCGGGGAAAATATTGCACGTCCCCCATCCGTCGCTGGTTGCGACGTACTGCACGCAGTTATCGCAACGCTGATCGGCCTTAAACGTCGGGTTCTGAGTGGCATCGACGTCCTTGCCATGGTGCACGTACCCTAGCGCTACCGCGGTTGGGTGCGATTCGGAGATTCGTTCGGCCGACCAACCTTGTTCCCCAAGAATCGTCAACAATGGAATCGTCATCGCTCCAGCACTTCCCTTGACGATGTCGCGCCGAGTCAACTTGGTCCGTTTTTGCATGTTTGATCCGACTTTGGGAAAGCGAGAATTCTAGAGAGTCGCATCCCCACTGACCATAGAAACAACGTTGATACCCGCTTTCGTGGGATCAGATTACTAGTTATTTTTTGCTCCCTCAGCAATCCAATTACGTACCAGCTGCTGGAAATCGTATTCTAAGACTTGCCCATTGAGGGGCATCCGCTCCCCGATTTCGGCGGCCCCCTCGATTTTTTGAACCAAATAGCTCTGGTTGGGGTTGCCGTGTGTGACGAGGTTGAGTGCGGGCTTTTGCCCGCTCGGGACGTTCACGAGATTGGAATAGGCGTTCCCACTTGAAAGATCCAGGCCGTATTGGCTCGAACCCCCTTTGTGGCAGTTGACGGAGGCGCAGGAAGGGGTAAAGACGAGGTTTTGGACTTGAGAGAAGGTGTTTGTTGTGACGTTGGAACCGGTGTCAATTCGAGAACGAACGTACGCCGTGATCTCTGCGGAGGTGGCGCGCGTCGCATCGCTACCTCTTACGTCCTCGATCAGACTAGATCCCTGAAAACCGAATAGATATCGAAGCAGTAAGAGCCCATCGGTGAGTGCGTCGATCCGTTCGTCGCCATCGATATCGAGCTGTGTTGCGTGCGTATCTAGGTAATTGCTGATGGCGGACGTTCCGGGTCTCGCTGCCGTTATCGTCACGGCGCCGTCGACGAGTGTCGTGCCGCTAAAGCCGAATAGATGTCGAAGGACCAAGAGCCCGTCGGTTAAGGCGCTGGTTTCGTCGTCGATGTCTATGTCGAAGTCGAAGCAACCTTTGCACGAGTATCGATTCAGGGGATCGGTACCGTCGTTGGCTTCCTGTTCATCCGAGACATTGTCGTTGTCATCGTCGACGTCGCAAACATTGCCAAAATTGTCAGCGTCGGTGTCCAGTTGATTGGCGTTGGCAACAGACACGCAGTTGTCAGCATCGTCGTCAATACCATCACCATCCTGGTCGAGGGCGTAAACAAAAGATCCGCCTACCAGGGCGAGAGTAAGCAACAGCTTATAGACCGCTCGATCCATTTGGACCAACGTGATGGTCACGATTTGACTTTAACTATGCCAGGTTTCAGGGGGTGGAAAACTTGACGCTATATAGCGTTTAGATTGGCTGCCAGAGAAGTTCTTTGCGACGTCACGCTAGAAAGCCAAGTGGAGGCGAAGCATCCGATGCGGAATAAAACCGGCGCACATTGGGCAGTACCAGTGGGAGGTCCGATTGGCTCACGCCGAACCAAAGCGCCAGTTCCGCAAAATATTGGTCAACTGCCGTGGTTGGGACGTAAACACCGCGCCCAACGTCGAGCGGGCTGGATGAGGACAGTGTTGGGTAGTCGCCGTAAATTTGACCGCCGCGTACCGCACCTCCCATAACCATTTGGTGGCCGCCCCAGCCATGGTCCGAACCTTTGCCGTTGGTGGTTAGTGTTCGACCGAAGTCCGAAATCGTGAACGTTGACACTTGATCGAACACACCGAGCTCAATTAACGCTGATTTGAATTCAGCAAGTCCAAGGCTAATCTCCGGGAGCATTCTGACGTGGTTATCAAGGACCTCGTCGTGGTGGTCCCAACCCCATACGTTGATAAAGAAGGTCTGTCGACTAGCCCCAAGTTGCTCTCGTGCCGCAATGACTCGCGCAATCTGTCGTAATCCGGCGGAGAAATCGCCTTCGGAAAAGGTGGTATCAACGGGCGTTCCGTTCCGAATGGCCTCGACAAAGCGCTCGCCGGTATCAATGGCGCCGACCAGACGGCGCTTATACTCGCGCCGAAATGGATGGTCGTGTTCCGCCTCGAACAATCGGTCGATGATGGTTTTCTTCCATTCCCCCTCGTAACCCCAGATCCGGCGTGCGCCGTCACCGTCTCGATTGATCGCGTATTCGACGGTACGTTTTCCGGTCTGAAAAGCGTTGGTCCCGCCAAGTGAGATGTTCATGGAAATGCCATTGTCAGCATTCACCCCTTCCATCAGATCGGCGAGCCGTCCACCCCAGCCCTCGGGTACGCGCCTGTCGGGCCGTGCGGTTTGCCACTGAGCGATTTGATCATTGTGGGAACCGATGCCAAGAGGCACACGTGCACCAGCTTCAACGGCTGCGGCATCAACGTAATCGATCAACGTGCCGACGTTGGCGATAAGAGCAATGTCACCGTCGCCGTAGAGGTCAGCGGTTTCGGACATGTTTGGGTGCAATCCGAATGAACGACCATCAGTCGACGTTCCTGGGAGTGTGAGTAGAGACGACTGTTCCAACGCCAAGTCCGTACGGATGGACTCGTACACGGTGTGCTGATCGGAATCGACAGGAACCAGCATGTTGTACGAATCATTACCGCCGTTCAGGCAAACGCACACCAAGGCCTTGTAGTCGGAAAAGGATTGTTGTGCCGCCGCCTGGCGCGCAAAACCTAGGGTAGCCATGGACGACGTGAGTGTCGTAGCTGCCACACCGAGTGAGCAGCCGTGACCAAGAAAGGAGCGTCGACTGACCATCACAGCATCACCGCAAAGTCGGGGGAGATGAGAAAGAGATAAATAGCCCATTTTGCGCGTTCCATGGGGTCCGCGATCGTGACGAGGGTCGCGCCGATTGCGTCTCGAGTTGCCTCACTCAAGGTGCCGTAGGTCAGCACCATGTCGAGGCGATCAATCAGGCCTTGAACGTCAGGAGCAAGCACACTGTATTCGTGCAAGTTAACGGACATCTCGCCAAAGGGCGGTGATTGAACACCACCGATGTCGTCCGCCCATATCAGGTGTTGTGCGAGATTGGAGACCCCGATCACGGCCGGATTGGTCGTGATCTGAAACTCCGGAGCGACCAAATTGGCATCCGCAATTTCGCCGTTGGGCATGTGCGATGGCAGGAAGAAATTGAACACGCTCGGCGAAGCAAGGGGGTGTTGCCTTAACTGGTTTTGAACCCAATAACCGCCATGGAAAAAATATTCGCTCGTGCTCTGGATATGGAACTGGCGTCCGATACTGACGATGCGCAGGATGGGTTCGCGTAGTTTCCCAAATTGAGCATAGGTTCCGGGGTCTGAGGTTGCCTCAGGGTCCAAAAGCACAGCGCGGATAACGGCCTTCATGTCGCCGCGAACACCCAAGCCGTTATCGGCGAACGCCTCGGCAACGCGTCCCACATAATGTGGTGACGGGTTTGACGTCACCAGGCGCTGGATGAGTTGTCGACCGATAAAAGGTCCCACATTGGTGTGGTTAAAGATGTTATCGATGGCGTCTTCAATGTCCTCCATGCCCGTTTGCCCTGCGGGTATCTCGAAGCCATTGAGAAGTTTCTTGGCACCGGGCTCATGGTATTCGTCGAACATTTCCATGGGCACGATGTAATTTGCCCACTTCCGGCCAAATCGCGCGTACTCCCCACCCCAACTGAGTCCAGTGAAGACCTTGGCAAATTCGCGGATGTCGTCATCGGTATAAGCTGGAATCGGGTCGCCGTTGGTATCGTATTGATATGAACCGTCGGGATTCATCTCATAGAGACCAATGGAAAAAAGCTGCATATTTTCCCGGGCGAAGTTCTCGTCCGGGTAGATGTTGTTGTCGGGATCGGCTTTGCTGTTGTTGACATGACTGAGGTAGAAACCCATGGAAGGGTGGAGGGTGACAGCGCGCAATAAACTTCGATAATTGCCAAAGGCGCGGGCGAGTAAGACGTCGTAGAAATTAGGTAATGCCCGCTCAGTATCTCCTAGGCCTCCGACTTCGGAGACGACGAAAATCTCACTGAGTGCAAATGCGATTCGTTGTCGAAGGACATCGTCGGCACTGAGCGCGCGGTGCCACCAGACGTAGCGACGGAATACAAACGGTAGGACATCGGGATCTGGCTGAGTCGCTTCGTCGAACTCGCCGTCTTCCGTCCGTTCAATTAAATCGGCGACCAACTCGTCGTGGTATTCGACGGGTAGGGCAAATTGCTCTTCCAGCCAAGAATCGTGGCCCTTGATTGCGAGGGCCCGAATTTGGTCGTAGTTCATGCCGAGCGATGCCCGAGAGGCAAATCGCGACGCAGCATGGAGTTCGCCTTCGGTCGGTTGTGTCTGCATTATCGGCGCCGTGGTTGTCGCAGCACTACTCTGTGGCGCGGAAGTGCTGCTACCGCCTCCACCTCCACAGCCGATAAGCAAAGCGCCCATGGCCCAGACGCCAAGCCAATGGGAGATACGTCGAATCGGAATAGGGCCCGGCACTGGCGTGTGTGACACGGGGGGAATGCGTCGGTTTACTGGCGACTTTCTGTCGGCGTGGGTTGGCATTTAATGCAAATCCGTCGCGTCTTCGTGGCGAAACTAATCCTCGATTGGAGCGATTGCAAGGCCCATATATGGCGCTGCTTCGAGGACAAAGCTTGGGTCTGTAGTAAAGTGTGTAGGTCGTTAACGAGTCGGGAATAACACGGTATGAGCGATCTGCTAGGGCATCTTGAAAACGTGGTGGGGCCCGGCGGCGTGCTCACGGGCGATGATGTTCATACCAGAGCAAGCGGCATTTGGCGGAGTGACGGCATCAAGGCGTCCGCGATCGTCCGACCGAGAACCACGGAAGAAGTCAGCGACATTTTGCGCATTTGCAATGAGATGGGTCAGTCGGTGGTTCCCCATGGGGGCCTCACGGGATTGGTTGAGAGTGCAATTACCGATACGGAGGACGTTGCGCTTTCGTTGGAAAGAATGAATCAGGTTGAGGAAATCAACGTAGTTGATCGGACCATCACCGTTGAAAGTGGTGTCGTATTGCAGACGGTTCAGGAAGTTGCGGAGAATTCGGGGCTTATGTATCCGTTAGATATTGGGGCGCGTGGCAGTTCCACCGTGGGTGGCAATATCGCGACCAACGCGGGTGGCAACCGCGTGCTGCGGTACGGGATGACGCGTGACATGGTGCTAGGTCTAGAAGCGGTGCTTGCTGACGGTACCGTGGTTTCGTCGATGAACGAGATGATCAAAAACAACGCGGGATACGATCTAAAACAACTCTTCATTGGTACCGAGGGGAGTCTCGGCGTCGTGACACGGGCTGTCCTCAGATTGCGCGAACAGCCGCGAAGTCAGGAAACCCTGCTGGTCGCGGTCGATCAATTCGAGCAGCTACCGGAATTGCTCAAAATCATGGATGGAAAGTTAGGCGGAACACTGTCGGCATTCGAGGTGATGTGGAATGACTTTTATCGTTTGGTCACCACGCAACCCGCGCTGCAAAAGCCACCGCTTGCGCAAACGTACCCTTATTACGTGTTGATCGAAGCGATGGGGGGCGACTTGGAAACGGATCGGACGCGTTTGGAAGCGGCGCTGACCGAGGTATTTGAAGCAGGCCTGGTCCAGGACGCGGTATTGGCTGAGAATGAAGCACAGCGCCGTGAACTTTGGGCGATGCGCGATGACGTTGAACAAGTCAACCAGTTCGAACCGGTTTTTATCTACGATGTCAGTATGCGTATCTCAAAAATGCACGATTACGTTGACGAGGTGAACCGTCGTCTCGCTGCGTCGTTCGGCGAGTACCAAAATTTTACGTTCGGTCATATCGGAGACGGCAATATTCACTTTGCGATTTCTGCGGGTGCCGATACCGATGCCCATCATGACGTGAATTGCTGTGTCTACGAACCGCTGCGATCAATCCGTGGCTCGGTGTCTGCGGAACACGGGGTGGGATTGGAGAAAAAACGCTATTTGGATATTTCAAGAACGGATGAAGAAGTCCACTTGATGCGTTCGCTTAAATCGGCTCTGGATCCCAAGGGAATATTAAATCCCGGGAAAATATTTGACGTTCGTGCGGCCTGAACGCCCACCATGGATCTCCACTTCAGCTCACTTTCCGACATTTGCCGTAAGACGAAAAGTGGTGAATTAACCGTCACCAAGGTCGTTGAGACAATGCTGCAACGCGTGGGAAACCTGGAACCGACGCTTGGCGCGTACGTGACCGTGACGGCCGATGCGGCCATCCAACGAGCTGAAGAGCTTGATATTCGTCAGCGCGAGGGCGAGCCACTTGGCGTTCTGCACGGTGCGACGATGGGCTTAAAGGATCTCTTGTGGACGCGAGGCGTACCGACGAGTGGCGGCATGCACATGCATCGCGACTGGCGCCCGGACGAAAATGCCAGCGTGGTTGATCGACTTGACGAAGCGGGGGCGGTTTCGCTCGGTAAGGTAAAGCTCACGGAAGGTGCATACGCAGAGCATCATCCCGAAGTGACGGCGCCGATGAATCCTTGGAATATCGAACACTGGACCGGTGTTTCCTCGTCGGGATCAGGGGTGGCCGTCGCGGCGGGAATGGCACATGGGGCTATTGGAACGGATACCGGGGGTAGCATCCGTTTTCCTTCGGCCTGCTGTGGTTTGGTGGGTTTAAAGCCAACCTACGGCAGAGTGAGTCGATACGGTGGGTTTGCGTTGGCCGATTCACTGGATCACTTTGGGCCTATGGCCCGATCGGTGGAAGATGTGGCACGTGTTCTCCAAGCGATTGCCGGGTTCGACCCAAACGATCCGACATCGCTTAAGGCCGACGTCCCTAATTTTCTGGCACCGGGCCCAGAGGATCTAACCGACGCAGTGATTGGGGTCGATTGGTCTTATTGCGAAGAAGGGGTCGAACCGTCCGTTCAGGAATCAACTCGGAGGGCCGTGGAGCATTGTCGTGACGCGGGGGCACGAATCATCGATATAACGTTGCCCGAACGGCAACAGCTTATCGATAGGTGGACGGTGACTTGCAGCGTTGAATGCGCCGTAGCCCACCGGTCAACTTATCCGTCCAGAGCCGACGAGTACGGGCCGTCGCTCCGTCAATTGCTTGAATACGGCACAGAGAAAGCGACGGCGCTTGAGTACGCTAGTCTTGAAAGGGCGCGTGAGCGATTTCGACACGAATTGGACCACGTTTTCGCGTCGGTCAATGTGGTTCTGTCACCGTGCATGCCCATGGCTCCACCAAGGGTGGATTCGATGGGCCGGGATGCTGGAAGTGACGGAGATGCTGTGCCAATGCTAACGTTTACAGCGCCTTTCGATTATTCGGGCCACCCGACTCTGACGCTGCCGCTTGATCTTGATACGTTGGGAGTACCCCGGAGTTTTCAACTCATCGGGCCGCGCTTGGGTGAACGTCGGCTTATCGAGATCGGGTCAGTGATCGAGGCCACGATTGGCTTCGACCACCATCCGGACCTTGATTAATCGAACGTACAAACCCCCTGGTCGATCACGACGTCGCCGTCCTGGTTCGTGGTACGGAATAGCGCATTGCTTCCATCGACCCACATGGAGACCGTTAGCGTATCCCCCGGGATGACGGGCTTTGAGAAACGTGCGTTCATGGATCGAAACTTAGACGGGTCGTTGCCACATAATTCGCTTAAAAGCGCTCGACCCGTAAATCCGTAGGTGCAAAGTCCGTGTAAAATCGGTTTGTCGAACCCACCCATGGACGCGAACGAAGGATCCGAATGCAGCGGGTTGCGGTCGCCTGAAAGTCTGTACGTCAAAGCTTGATCCTCACGGGTAACGTAGGTCACCTGGTGAGTGGGCTCAGCGTCGGGGAACGCAACTTTTTCTGAGGGTCCGCGGTCCCCTCCCCATCCGCCTTCACCCCGGCAAAACAGCATAGATCTCGTTTTAAGTAGGGGTTTCCCCGTTGCGACGCTAACGGCTTCGGATTCCGTTTCAATCACCGCGGCATTCCCTTTGTCCCAGATGGCCGCGATGCGACCGGTGCTTTCGATCTCGCCGTCGGGTGGAATCTCGTCGAGGAGTTCGATGCCTTGTTCGCCGTGCACCATCATCGTTGGATTAAAACTGCCAATCTTATTCATGGGGGCGCCGCCACCACCGATGATGACTGCAAAGGTGGGCAATACACGCTGCGCGGTGTTGCTCGTGTTCTCGGTGGTAAATTCGAGTTCATCGGTGCCTGCACCTATGCCAACGGCGTAGAGAAGGGCGTCTTTCGAATTCCAACTGCGTTTCACGGGGCCGCCGGTTTCGCCGACGGCATCAGGATTAATAGGCATGGCGTTGTCTCCCTGTCGAGCCCGACATACTAACCTGAATTGTTGTATGGTCGAGGGTCGGGAGGAATCTATGTCACGAACTGTCCGAGGGAAGGTTGCCGTCGTCGGAATCGGCGAAACGCAATATTACAAACGGGGCGAAGCGCCCGACGCCGAGTTTAAGCTTGCTTTAAAAGCAATTCTTGCCGCTTGCGAAGACGCTGGGATATCGCCAAAGGAAGTCGACGGCTTTGCATCGTTCTCGAACGACCGTAGCGACCCCTCGCACCTAGCGGCAGCGCTGGGAGTCGACGATCTGAGATTTGCCAATATGCAGTGGGGCGGCGGTGGCGGTGGTGGCTCAGGCGCGATTGCCAATGCAGCCGCGGCTGTTGCGACAGGTATGGCGGAGTGCGTCGTGGTTTTTCGGGCGTTGGCCCAGGGTCAATTTGGTCGATTTGGGCAAGGACCTCAGCGCGATGTGATTGCAGGCGACGGCGCTCATACGGTCCCGTTCGGTTTGATGTCGCCGGCACAGAGTTTTGCAATGAAAGTGACGCGGTTCATGCACGATCACGGTGTCGAACAAAACGCGTTGAGAGCGATTTCGCTGGCGTCGTACCACCATGCTCAAAACAATCCTAGAGCGGTGATGCATGGTCGACCGTTGGATGAGGAAAAGTACGATAACTCGCGTTGGATCGTCGAACCCTTTCATTTGTTTGACTGTTGTTTGGAGAACGACGGGGCGGCCGCGATGGTACTGGTCGCTGCAGAGCGGGCTCGCGATTTCCCGCATAAACCAGCTTATATCCTGAGCGCTTTGTCAGGGTCTCATTACCGGGCCGGGGCGTCGGTCCACAACACACCGGATTACGCCACGTCCACGTTCAAGACCGTGGTGCCAAGGCTCTATGACATGGCTCAGGTCAAACCAGCCGACGTCGATGTTTTGCAGTGCTACGAAAACTTTACCGGTGGAGTACTCATGAGCATGGTCGAACATCAATTTTGTGATCCGGATGGCTGCAACGAATTTTTTGTCAAAGACAATCTTGTTGCACCTTCTGGAAAACTGCCGACCAATACCAGCGGAGGCAACCTGGCAGAGTGTTACATGCACGGTCTGGGGCTCAATATTGAGGCGGTTCGACAAATACGAGGTCAGTCAACGAATCAAGTGGACGATGCGGACGTCGCGCTGGTCGCATCAGGACCGATGGTGACGCCGGTCAGTTCGTCGATTTTCGGCACGGAAGCTACGCTGTGAGCTATCTGAATCCCGGATTACCGAAACCTGTTCCCGCGCCAGACGGTCTTGATACACCGTTTTGGGAAGCTGCGAGCCGCGAAGTTTTGATGCTGCAGCGATGTGGCGCATGTCAGGAGTTTCAGTGGGGTCCGGAATGGATATGTCATCGCTGTCACAGCGAAGATCTTGGCTTCGAAGAGGTGAGTCCCGTAGGCAACATTTACAGTTACGAGAGAGTATGGCATCCCGTCCATCCCGCGCTTAAAGAGCAGGGGCCCTACATTATTGTGTTGGTGGAACTACTGGAGTGCAGTAGCGTGCGGTTGGTTGGTAATTTGTTGGGTGACCCGGAACAACCGGTCGAGATCGGAACATCGGTGCGGGCTTTTTTTGAACATCATCGAGATGTCGAGCCGCCTTTTACACTCGTTCAGTGGGAAAAAATCTGAGGGATCTGGACTTCTCTTCGCCGTCAGCCTAGTTCGACGATGACGGGAGCGTGATCTGAGGCGGTTAGCGTTTCTTTTTTCTTTCGGTACTCACGATCGATCATGATCTTCCGCGTTCGGGCGCAAATACTTTGGTTGCCGAGAATGAAGTCGATCCTGAGTCCGTGCCCGCGGTGAAACGCGCCGCCCCGGTAGTCCCACCACGAGAACTGTTGTTCTTCGGGAAACTTATCTCTAAACAAGTCAGTCAAACCCAAGTCCAACATTGCTTGTAATCGACGACGTTCATCTTGGGTGTGGAACATGGTGCCTTCGGCCGATGCTCCCCGCCAACTGTCCATAGCGTCGGGTACGACATTGAAATCGCCACAAATAATGGCGTCATGGTTACTACGGTGGTGTGTGGCCCATAAATTAGCGAGATCGTCGAACCACCGTAATTTACGAGGGTAATCGGCGTGTGCAACGTCCTTTCCGTTTGGGCAATACACAGTTGTGAAATCAAGCCCGTCAATGTCGGCCGATATTAGACGGGCGCCGAAGTCATCTTGACCTGGGAGTCCGCGTTGGGTGAGCTCGAAGGGTCGTCGTGAAAGGATTGCAACGCCGTTCCAACTTTTTTGACCATGTGTCGCCACTTGGTAACCGGCTTCGATGAACGGCTCGTGGGGGAAGTCTTCGTCGGTGACTTTAAGTTCTTGAAGCCCGACGACATCGGGTTGTCGGTCGTTGAGCCACATCAAAATGTACTCCAAACGAGCCCGTAAACCATTCACGTTCCAGGTGGCGATTCGCATTAAACGATTACCCACGCAATACGGATACGAGATGGACTGGGCGAGTTCGGTTTGATTGCATGTCAGTGTTGAAACTCTAGTATTGCCCGGCCCGCAATCCGACCTTCCGCAAGCGCCGTGGTTGCTTCGTTAATGGCATCGATGGTGAAACGCTCGGTCACCATTGACTCCAAGTCGAGATCGCCGTTCGCGTGCCAATCGAGAAACGTCGGGAAGTCGCGGTCGGGAGAACAAGAGCCCCCGATGCTGCCGCGGAATTGCTTCTCTTGCACCAGGATTTCTATAGCGTTCAGCTCGACCGTGGTCGACGGGACACCGACGAGAACAGCGGTTCCTCCCTGACGAGCTCCAAAATGTCCGCCACGACAAGCGGGGACGATTTGTTCCATGGTCTGTTTGAGGCCGATGCAGTCGAAAGCGAAATCGACCCCGGTCACCGGCTGATGGCTAAAGGATGTTTGTTCAGGCGTTCCCGTTAGTTCGTGAATTGCTGCGATTGCATCGACTTGGCTCGCGTTAACCTTATGGGTTGCGCCAAAGCGTGTCGCAAAGGCGAGTTTTTCGTCGTCAAGATCGACGGCAATAATGGGATTGGCGCCACGCATTTTGGCTCCCACGACCGCGGATAAGCCAACGCCACCGACGCCGAAAATCGCTACGCTGTCGCCGTTTTGAACGTTGGCAGTGTTGATGACCGCCCCTGCACCCGTCATGACGGCACAGCCGACGATGGCGGTCACGTCTTTTTTGATCGAGGGATCTGCTTTGACCACGAACTGCTGATCGGCAATGGTGTGATCTGCCCACGTGAAGACATTCTGAGAAACAGCTTGTCCACCATGGACGTCAAGGATTGCAGCAGCAGGCGTCGTATCAGCATTTCCGGCGTCGCGAGGGACCCAGGTCACCAACACCATGTCGCCTTCGTCAACGTGCGTCACGTCTTTTCCTTTTCCGATAACGATCCCTGTTGATTCGTGACCGAGGAGCGTAGGACTCTTGCGGGGACGATGCATCTGATGAAGTTGAGAGTGACAAACTCCTGAAGCGTATTGTTGCACCACGACTTGCGTCGGGCCCGGGTCGGGTAAGACCACTTCCTGGATCTGCAGGGGTGCGGTTTCTTCGGGTAGAACCACTACTCGCGCGTGCGTTGGCATACCGATTTCCTCAAGAAAACGTCTAGAAAGACCGATTGAGTGTGACCTTGCCGCATATTGTTTGGCAAGGGTTGGGCCTGCTTAAGTCAGGTCGAAAGCTAGCGCTTCGAAGCCAGAGTTTTGCATCGCCTCCACAACGTCGGTCGCACCGTCCGGACACAAAGCAATAACGCTGCCGCCGCCCCCACCGCCAGTGAGCTTAGCCCCGACAGCTCCGCAACTGCGGGCGATGTGGATGAGTTCTTCAAGTTCCGGTGTTGATACTTGAAGGGCATTGAGATAGCCCTGACAGAGGTTCATGAGTTCGCCAAGCTCCTGATAAGCCCCGTCTCTTAATGCCTCGGTGCCGGCGCGGGTCAGGTCACCGATCTGATCAAATATGCGCTCGTAGCGCTCGGGTTGGCGTTCCCACGCTCGGCGTACTTGCGCGACCGTCGTGGCCGTCAAACTTTCTTTACCCGAGATACCGACGGCGATGGAAACGCTTCGAGCGGGTCGGACCTCTTGAAACGATGGGACTCCAGTGTTTTCGAACATAAGAGTGGAACCGTAAGTTGCAATGGTGTTGTCCACGCCAGACGGTGTACCGTGCGCAGCTTTTTCACATTCGAACGCCAGTTCGTTGACCCGTTCGTTACTGAGATCAAGTTTGAAGTGATCGGAAAGCGCTCTTATCACAGCGACGGCGAGCGCGGATGACCCGCCGAGGCCCATGGCTCGAGGCACGTTGGGGAAAGCTTCGATAGTGAGTGATCGAGATGCCAAATCCAATCGCTTTAACAGGAGCGCCAAGATTCCGGTCAGCCCCTGCGGGTTCTCTGTCATTGGTGGTACGCGCTGCTCGATTCCCCAACGAGGAATCAAAAGAACGGTATCTGCCGAATCGACCACCCGGGCCTCAACCGCCAGTGGTATAGGCGCTGCGAGGGCAGGTCGACCGTACACAACCGCGTGCTCACCCAGGAGGATGATTTTTCCGCTCGCGTAACTTCGGGGTTCAGGGCCCTGGGCGACAGCAGTGTTACTTTGCACTCGTTTAAGGATTTCTTGGGCGTTCCAGACTTTGATGTCACCACTTTCAATGAGAGCATCGACCACAGTATCGAAGTGCTCTTCGGGCACCTCGGCCGTTGACGCAACACTGCGGGCGTGCAGTGTCATGTGGTTTTGCTGGATACCCGCGGTGGTCAGTGATCGAAGTGCAGCATAATTTTGGGCGAGTCCCACCGCACCCATGACGCCGGCGAGTTCGGCCGCATTTGGTGATCCCAGCAAGCGATGGTTGATTCGCACCGTTGGATTGGTTTCTAAAGACCCACCAACCGTCCCAACTTTCATCGGCATTTCGATTTCACCGACGAGATCGCCTTCATCGTTCTGATACCAACGCGTCAACGCTCGGTAGTGGCCATCGCGAGCAGCGTACGCGTGCGCTGCGGCCTCAATTGCCCGGAAATCGTTACCCGTGGCAATGGCGACGGCGTCGACACCGTTCATAATGCCTTTGTTGTGAGTTGTGGCTCGGTAGGGGTCCACTCGGGCTAGATCGTTGGCCAGGATGATCCCTTCTCGAACCTGTTCTCCAGAAAACCCCCTGACCTCTAGATTCTGGATGGGGATCCTTGCGCGGACGCTGACGAGCGCTCGATCAGTCAAGTTGGAAAGTATGCGCAGAAAGACCTTCCCACCAGAAATCGTTTCGATCAGAGACGCAACTCCTTCGCACATACCGTTAACCACGTTAGCGCCCATGGCATCTCGGGTATCGACCAACAAATGCAGAACAAGCATCGGTCGGCCGTCTTCTGGAGCCTCATGCAGAAATACCTCGACGTCTTTAGCGCCACCGCCGCGTCCGAGCATCTTGGGGTGCAAACTGTTGGCCAAGTTGAGGATTTCTTCCGAACGGTCTAGCAGTTCTTGTCGACGTCTTTCAGGGTCATCGAGATTGACGACTTGAACCTGGCCGATAAGGATGGGGTCCGTCGTGCTGGCTTCAAATCCGCCGGATAATCGAGCGGTACGAGCGGCACCCGAAAGTCCAGCCACGATCGATGGTTCTTCGACGGACAAAGGCACGACGTAGTCCTTGCCGTTGACCAGAAAGTTGAGGCCAAGGCCAACGGGCAGTCCGAGCACGCCGATCACGTTTTCGATCATCTTGTCGGCGATGTGAAGCTTAAGCGTGTGGTCGCTTGTTTCGAGGGCGCGAAGATCGCTATCGGTGATAAGCCCCCGTTGATGTAGGGCGCGAACGCGTTCTTTAACTCCGAGTTTGAAGAAGTTGGGGATTCTGGAGCTACTATCCTGTTCGGACTTGGACGCCATCGTCTGTAATCTCTAGCTGTATTACGTTTAGACCCTTTTCTTCAACGCCGCGTTTGAACCTCGATAACGCGTGGTCGTCGGTACTAAAGGCAACGCCCATGTCGCCGCCCCCAGCCCCGCAGGGTTTATAGAGTACGCCATGCCTTTCGGCAAGCCCCATCGCGGTTTTGTGACCAGGACCGAAAATACCGATCTGGGCTTCCTGGTCCAACTGAACGAATGCCCGGATGTAGTCTTCCATGCGAGACATGAAGGCACTCGCATTCAGTGATGCTTCTGCAACTCCGTTGGCTGCGGCGATTAGTTTGACCAAACTCGGTGGGGACGTTTCCCCGCGCCATTTGTTGAACCGATCGATCATGTGAGGGGTTTGTGTACTCTCCCCCGAAAAAACGAAGCCGTAGTGGACGCTCGGGTCGATGCCATGTGTTTTTGCTTGGCCGTTCTGAAACAGGGTAATGCCACCGTGGTGTGCGGCTGCGATATCAAGGCCGCTACCGATGTTGTGCTGCAAGTTTCGATGGACTGCGTACAGTTTTTCAATATCCGTTTCTTGTCCCTCTAGTGCCGCAAGGGCATGGCCCAGTGCCACCGTCACGGCGGCGCTCGATCCGATCCCAAGTTTCTCTTTGCCAAGGTAGAAGAGTGACGAATCGATGGTCACCGCCGCGTGACGAGGTAGGACATTGGTCTTCGCTAGGCGTGCGATGAAGCGTGCGGGGTCTGCGTCGGGCAAGTCGTTGAAGAGCTCGTCAACCGTGTGGATAGACTCGAAAAAATAGCCTTCGCTCTTGAATGACCAGTCGCCTTGGTTTCGTCTTTGTACCGAGCATAAGACTCGTCGATCGACAGCAGCGACCACGGCCTTTGCACCGGCCAGTACGGCATATTCGCCGGATAAAACGAGTTTGCCAGGAGCGCTGGCCTCGACGCGGTCAATCGACATAAGCGCCTGGACCAAGCCCACACACCAGGGTCCTCAACACACCGGGTACTCGAGCTAACCGCTCGACGACGACGTCGGCGACTGTATCTTGGCATATGGCTTTTACCTGCGGTCCGGCGTCCACCGTGAAGAATACAGGTACCCCCGTGTTCTGCAGTTCGCGCACGGCGGAGATGGTCTCAAGCGTTGCACCATTCCAATAGAACAAAGGTGGATGCGACGACAACATCAGCGCGTACATTTTGAGGCAGCTGGATTCCGCAATGCGTGCGAGCCGTGAAAAATCCTGTTGGGAAACAGCCGATAGCCCCGCGTTATGATCCGACTTGGTTGACTCGGTCCAACCGGGGTAATAAGGCGACGTTTCTTCGGAACGTCGCATACCCTCGGTGGAACCGACGTCCTTTGCTGTTTCCGATGTGATGGCAACGACGACTTTCAAGGCCCATGCCTCCATGGGCAGGACGCTTCGCGCGCACCAATCCCCATTGGTTTCTTCCAGGCTAACGAAACCCCCAAAAATCGACCGTGCGGCCGATCCCGAACCTCTCCGAGCCCATACGGAGCGCTCGGAAGGGCTCATTTGGAGTCCAAACGCGGCGTCGATAGCGGTCAGGAGTCCGGCGAATCCTGATGCCGACGACGCTAGTCCGGCATTGGTAGGGAAGTTGTTGGACGACTCGATCAATAGCGGAGGCAGAGGATGGGCGGCACGCAGCACCACGAGGAAATCTTCAATCTTCTTGTCCGACACCAAGGCACCGTTGATCTCAATGCGATCACGTTCTGACTCGCGTACGGACGTCCGCGTAGCGAGGGTATCGAGTGTCACGGACAGTGAGGGTGTTGCTGGAATATCGTGGCTACCGGCTTGCTTACCCCAATATTTGACCAGGGCAATATTTGGGTGCGCTAACGCCGTCGCTTGGTTCACAAATAGTCGGGGGCCGGAGTGAAAGTAAAGCCCTCTTGCTCGAGCAGTTCTGCGACCTCAATGGTGATCAGATCACCATACTCCGGTCCCGCAATTTGAATGCCAATCGGTAACCCTTGGTCGTTGAGACCGGTTGGAATAACGGTCGATGGGAGGTAAGAGCCGCACGTTAGTCCGGACCAAAACACCTGCAACCCATAGTCTTGTGGCGAGTTATCGACTTGGATTTTTCGTTCACGCATGGGTCGATGGTCATGGGGAAACGCGGCGGTTGCCATCACTGGCGTCAGAAGCACATCGTATTCGCTAAAGAAATCATGCCACGCCCAGCGTAGATGCGTTCGCTGTTCGTTTAATGCGTTCCACTCTCGAAATCGTGCGACTTGAGATCGTCGCACGCTGGCTGCGGTACTCTTATCGTCAGGATCGAGCGTGGCGACACTGTCCAAGGCTTGAGCGTACTGTTCGTCGGAAAGGCGAGCCGACATGGTGGCCTGTAGTAGGTTGCGATAGACGAAGTCCGCGTGTTGAGCGGTAAATTGGGGACGTGCGTCGAAATTGATCTGTGCACCTAGATCGGCGAGCGTTTGTGCAACAAGGTCGACGCGTTCGGACACCTCCTTTGCGACAGGTGCCATTTCGTCGTCGCGCCAAACGGCGATTTTCATGGATTTTGGCGGCTTTTCTAGGTGCGGCAAATTGAGTGATTGGCCCCTTGCCGCGATCTCGTCTGGCCCTCCCATGGTGAGGATTGCCGTTTTCAGGTCGGTGGCAGAACGTGCGAGTGGTCCGATGACGGAAATATCGGAGGGACTCAACACACCCGGCATGGCGTGACCTCGGGGAGGCAACAGCCCCCAAGTGGGTTTATGGCCAAATACTCCGCAATAGTGGGCCGGATTTCGAATTGATCCACCAATATCCGAACCCGTTTCCAGACCGGTCAGGCCTGCGGCTAGCGCGGCGGCGGAACCGCCCGATGAGCCGCCGGGACCTCGAGTTCTATCCCAGGGATTGTTCGTTGTACCGTAGATCTCGTTGTAGCTTTGAAAATCGGCGAGTCGGATAGGAACGTTTGTTTTGCCAAAAATGATGGCCCCCGCCATCCTCAATCGTTGGATTGGAAGGGCGTCTGATTCGACCACGTTATCTTTCATTTCGGGGACGCCCCAGGTCGATGGCGTTCCGGCGACACCGTAAGATTCTTTGACCGTCATGGGGACGCCGTGCAAAGCGCCTAGTTGATCGGCGCCTTCGGCGATCTCCTGGTCTGCTTTTTTCGCGGCCGCAACGGCTTCGTCGCGACGTTGGACTACGATGGCATTCAAGTCACCGTTGTAGCGGTCGATACGCTCGAAATAAAGACGAAGTAACTCTTCGCTGGAAATTTCCCCGGACTGGATTTTGGCCGCTAACTGAGTGGCAGAAAGGAACGCGAGTTCTGACATTGGAGCCCCCTGTTGGAACGTGCGACTTTGACCGGCGGCCAACATTTAATCAAGGATCGCTGCGCGCTCAGGAGTTTCGTGCTTGGTGTATTGAGGAGCGACTATGGAATAATCGCGCGATGGCAGAGGGCCGCGAAAATTCCCACACGATGGTGGTGTCGACGGACGACATCTCCGAATATCTACGATTCGCACAATCGTTGGTACGACGGGTCGGCAAAGAATCGCTTTCGCGCTTCCGAACCGATCTAGCGGTCGATAATAAATCCCTGGGTGATGGGTTTGATCCAGTGACGGACGTCGATAAAAAAATTGAGCGCCTGATGCGTGATGCAATTACTCGTCAATATCCAGCGCACGGGATTGTTGGGGAAGAGTATGACGATCAACCGGGTAATGGTCTGACTTGGATCATTGACCCGATTGATGGTACGCGGGCGTTCATGACGGGAATGTTGCATTGGGGCACATTGCTGGGGTTGTCCGAAGGTACGACGCCAATTATCGGCACGATGTATCAGCCCTTCGCGGATGAATTGTTCTGGGGTACTTCAATGGAGGCCGGTTATTGGCACCAGAAAAAACAAACGCCCCTCCACACGCGTCAATGTAAGGCGTTGGCTGATGCCGCGATGGGGACGACGGGTCCCGAATACTATCGCCAGAACGAGGAGCTCGAGGGTCTTAAACGATTGAGAGACCATGTACTGTTTACTCGTTTTGGGGGCGATTGCTACGTGTTTGCGATGGTCGCCATGGGACAACTCGATATTGGTCTGGAAGCATCGCTCAAACCGTGTGACATCCAACCCATGATTCCGATCATTCAAGGGGCTGGCGGTGTGGTGACCACGTGGGACGGAGGCGATGCGACTCGAGGAGGAAGGGTCGTTGCGGCGGGGGATCCAGAACTCCATGCCGCAGCGCTCGAGTTGCTTCAGGCGAGCTGACATGAAGCTATCGAATTTGACGACGACGCGAGATGGAACCTAAATGACAGAAGATTCGCAGCAGATCCCGGGCACGCTGGAGAATGTCGGTTGGATCGTCGGTTGTTTAGTTATCGCCGCCTTGGTTGCGGTGGCGGGAAGTGATCAAGGTCAACGGTATGCGGGGCTGCCGTTATTCGCTCTTTGTGGATTGGTCTGTTTCGCGATTCAGTGGTTAGCGTTTATTCCAGCGTGGATCTTCCGCACGGAACGTTATTTTGATCTGATCGGCGGTCTGAGCTTTTTATCCGCTCTAGCCATTGCCGTGGGTCTGTCGACGCGCGTGGATACTCGATCATGGCTGGTTGTTTTGTTGGTAGGGGTTTGGGCGGTTCGACTGTCATCGTTCTTGTTTTTGCGGATTCGAAAAGCGGGGTTTGACCGACGTTTTGTGAATCTAAAACGTTCGTACTCTAGGTTCTTGATGACGTGGACATTGCAGGGGTTGTGGGTCTATTTAACCCTTGCGCCGACACTGGTGGTGTTAACTGGGACGGACCAAGTGCCGCTCGGTTATTTCGCGCTAGGGGGCATAGTACTTTGGGGCGTTGGGTTCTTCGTCGAAGTCATTTCAGATCGACAAAAGAGTGAATTTAATGCACAAGCGGAAAATCGGGGAACGTTTATACGGTCAGGGCTCTGGTCTGTATCGAGGCACCCCAATTACTTCGGTGAAATTTTGTTGTGGCTAGGTATCGGGATCATTGCGATACCGATACTCGAGGGGTGGCAATGGGCAACGTTAATTTCACCCCTATTTGTTTACGTTCAACTCACCAAGGTCAGTGGCATTCCCTTACTTGAAGGGCGCGAGCGCAAAAAGTGGGGAAACGATTCTGACTATCAAAACTACATCGCTCGAACACCGGCGCTGTGGCCGAAACGGACGAGCCGATCTAAGTAGTCGCAATCCTGTAGATGGACGTGTGTTTGATTTCCACCGCCACCTCGCCGTCCACAAGATAGGACAAATGCAAATCGACGAACTCGTGGCCTTTCTTTTTCCACTTTTCGACAGGCACCGTTCGAATTTCGACGGTGTCTCCGAGGTGCAGGATCTTTCGAAACGAAATCTCCGAACCGACATGCAGCCATGCCGGAAGTACGTAGCGCCGGCTGAATGATTGGTTAGCCATGCTAAGAATCGCGTGAGGGTGCACTACTCCCTTCGCGTAAAGTGGCAACGTGTCATCCACTTCGAGTGCGTAGGCGTCGTTCTCGGCCTGGGTCGGTGCCCAATGCCACGATGGGAAGGCCTCGCCGATGTGTATGTCATCCCATTCGATTTCGGTGCGACCGCCGGATTCTTGGCCCGGCGCTGCAGTCGAAATTGGGTCGACGTCAGAGTCGTTCGGCGATGAAACCATCTCCGCGATGAGCAAGTCACCGCGTGCCGTGCAGCGCACTGTATGACGATCCCCATCCTGCTCGTGGACAATCGTAAGATGATCATTATGGTAAGCGGGTTTCGCGAGCCGGATCGACATCCAGTAATCGTTTAGCCAAGATTCACCTAGCTGTTTCACGAGCGGATAGGTCATGTGGCCAAACACCGCAACACCTGGAACCAAGGCACCGCTGAAGCCATATTGCTGGGCCTCCACGTCGCTGTGCATGCGGTTTTCGCTTTCTTCGGAAAAATTTCGGGCAATCGAGGTATAGGTACTCATATTTCCGGTCCCGAGCGTTGTGCACGAGCATAGGCCGAGCGTGAATCAATGCGCAAACGATCCGAATTGACTGGGGTGGAAGTCTCTCCGTGAGGCTAGGGCACTAAAATGGCTTTGCCGATGACGCGACGATTCATGAGATCGTCGAGCGCGGTCTGGGCGTCTTCGAAGGCGTACGCTTGAGGCTCCGGCGGCTTAATCGACCCGCCTTCGGCCATGGTCAGCAAAGTACGTAAATTATTCTCTTGTTCTTGGCTATGTGATCCGCTCCAGGCACCCCAATCGATACCAATGACGTTTCGATTACGAAGGAGGATCTGGTTGATGGGAAGTTGTGGGATCGAACCCGCGGCAAAACCAATGACAAGGTAGCGTCCCATGTAATCCAGAGCACGTAGGGCGGTGTCAGCTAGGTCGCCGCCGACCGGGTCCACCACCACATCGACACCGTTCCCTTTTGTGAGTTCGCGAGCGCGGACCTTCAGATCCTCGAGGCTGTAATTAATGCGGCCAAAGACCTCGCCGCAGCTTTGTAGTCTTTCGTCACTAGACGCGGCAGCTATAACCCTCGCCCCACGCGAATGCGCTAGATCAATGGCTGCCCGACCGATGCCGCCCGAAGCGCCAAGAACCAGTACCGTTTGGTCATCAGCAAGACCCGCCCGGTTGTACGCGAAAAACATAGTCGAGTAACTTTGCCAAAGTGTTGCGGCTTGCCCTTCCGTCAATATGCTCGGAATTGGGTAGATGGACGAACGTGGACGAGACGCGACGGAGACAAATCCTCCTCGTGTGAGGACGCGATCGCCCGTCTTTATATCGTTGATATCTTTCCCGGTCGCAATGACCGTCCCAGCAAGTTCCGATCCCGGGGTGAAGGGGAGTTGGGGTTTGATCTGATATCGACCGGCACACATTAGTGCATCGACGTAGTTGAGGCCGCACGCGCCTACCTGCACCAACACCTCTGAAGGTCCGGGTGTCGGATCGTTGCTGGTATGGATCTCTACCGGTTCGCCGATGGTACTGCAGACTACCGACTTCAAGATTAGACGGTTCCCGCGGCGCGGAATTCTTCGATCTCTGCAGCACTGTATCCGGCTTCGGACAGGATCTCGTCGCTGTGTTGGCCGAGGTCCGGTGCGGTTGCAGAAGGTTGAAGCGGCGTCTCACTCATGCGAATGGGCGTGCCCACGACACGTTGGATTTCTCCGGCATCGTCTTCTACCTCGACGAAATAGTCGTTTGCCCAGACTCCCTCATCGGCGACCACCTCGGCGTAATTGCGGACCGGTGCAAAGCGAGCTCCAGCTTCTTCAAGTAGCTCGCACCATTCATCGGTCGTTCTTTCGAGGAAAATAGGTTCGAGCTCGGCTACCAAAGATTTCAGTTCTTCTGGAGCGAGCAACAACGAGTCGAACCGCGGATCCATCGCCATTTCGGGGCGGCCCACGAGCGCAAAGAAGACGTCTTTCGCCTCGGCCGATAAACCAATCAGGCCGATCCAACCGTCCGCTGTCTGAAAAATTCGGTAAGCGGCGGGAATCAGCGGATGACCGAAATTTGACCGACCTGGGATTTTTCCGGTTAGGAGATAGTGCGTGTATTCCGTTGCTTGAGCCCAAATCTGACCGCCAACGAGGGAGACCTCGATTCGTTGCCCGCGCCCGGACTCATGCCTAGCATTTAAGGCGGCAAGGATGCCGGAAACCATGTTAAGGGAGCCGATATGGTCGGCGATGAATACGCCGACCGGAGTGGGCGGATCGCCCTCACGGCCGGTGGTGCTGATTAAGCCGCCCGCCGACTGTCCCGCGAGATCCGCGCCTTCCCGATGGGCATCTGGACCAACCGGTCCGAATGTACTCCCGGCGGCCCAGATGACGCGCGGGTTGATCGCAGCCAGATCTTCGTAACCCAAACCCCATTCGTCGAGGGTGCCCGGCTTGAAATTGCTGATCACGATGTCGGCCGTTTCGGTGAGCGTCTTGAAAATGTTGGCCCCTTGTTCGTGTCTTAGATCGAGGGTCAGAGCCTTTTTACCGCGATTGCATCCGATGTAAACGGCACTGCGCAGATCGCCGTCGCCAAGAAAGATGTATCGGCCCTGATCACCGATCCCGGGCAATTCAACTTTAATCACGTCAGCGCCCATATCGGCCAATAGCGCAGCCGCTTGCGGCCCCTGTATCAGCAGACCGACCTCGATGACCTTAATACCGTCTAATGGTCCCGCCATGTTCCCTCCTACGTTGCCTTAGTGCGTTATCACCGCGTTCCTCTGGATCCATGGCGAACGTTGTCCTCGTTCACGAAAAGACCAGGTCCGAGGGATGCGGCACGCGTTTTACCAGCGGTAAAACTTGAGGCTCGTAAATCTCTTTGAAAGCAGTTGCTTCCCGATGCATTTCCAGATCTGCCGAGGTCTCCCACTGTTCGATCAGCATAAACAAGGATCGCTCGGTCTGCGACTGATACACCTCGAATCTGCTGCACCCCGGTTCCTGTCGAGACAACTCTCCTTGCCGGCGAAGCAGTGCGCGGATCGTTTCGATATCGGTCTGTTTGGCGACTTCTAGTATGACGTTGTTGTAGATCATCTTTGTTCCGTTTCCATCGACACTGAATTTTAGGTCGAGTGGCGTCGCGTTTTCGATGTCGGAACCAGGGAATACGAAGAATTAACCGACCTTCGGGTTGATGGACCTCGCGGCGGGGTTGGATGAATTTAATACGAGCACACGTGTTGGTGGCAATTCTTGGTTGACGATGGCAGTTTGAAAGGCACGCGCGGACGAGAGGAATCATGGATGGATTTTGATTTTATGACCGGTAATTTGTCTTGGTCCGAAAGTGCCGAGTTAGCTCAAGGGCTTCAGCAAAGCGGATTCTCCGGGATGCTTTTCACCGAGACGAGCCAAGTACCTTGGATGATGATCGCGGCGGCCGCCATGGCGACCGATGAACTTCAATTTTCGACTGGAATCGCGGTGGCGTTTCCAAGAAGTCCGATGGTCTCAGCGCAGGTCGCGTGGGAACTTGCTGGTAATACCCAAGGGCGTTTTCGCCTTGGGCTCGGAAGCCAAGTGAAGGGGCATATCGTGCGTCGCTATGGTGTGCCGTTCGATAAACCGGCACGACGGATGAAAGATTACGTTGAGGCGTTCAAGGCTTGTATCCGGGCGTTTCGAGGTGATGAGCGGCTTCAATATGAGGGTGATTACTACCGTCTGAACTATTTGCCACGAACGTGGTCCCCACCGGTGCATGCGTACACGGACGTCAAAGTCGATATTGCCGCGGTGGGTCCGTACATGTGCCGAGTCGCGGGAGAAGTTGCCGACGGGGTTCATGTGCATCCAATGCACTCCACGAAATACATAAAAGAACGGCTGTTGCCCGAGTTAGCCATTGGTGCCAAGCGCCGAGAGCGTCAGGTCTCTGACATTGAGCTCATCGTCCCTGTGTTTGTAATTCCTGGAGATTCGCCAGAAGAGCGGGCCCAGCTTCTGGCGCGAGCCCGTTCGCAGATCGCCTTTTATGGTTCGACACCAAACTACGCGTTTCAGTTTGATGACTTGGGCTTCGACGGAACCACCGAAAAACTCAATGAATTGATGCGAGCGGGTGATATCGCGGGAATGTCCGAAATTATCACGGA
>ENA-UPTF01000356-UPTF01000356.1-marine-metagenome-genome-assembly--contig:-NODE-356-length-33015-cov-3.836845_pt1 | contig 33015 bp, 31 predicted proteins | sample MGYA00238166_ERZ767019 | MGnify/ENA primary metagenome ERZ767019 (study PRJEB28930, sample SAMN06266391) | marine metagenome | isolation source: Sea water from 250 m depth | place: Atlantic Ocean | study... | reverse complement strand
TGTGCCATCATCTTGTTGGCCTGATAGCTGTTGTCGTCGGTTGGGCTAACGTAGTGGACAAACTCCACTTTGTACCGGTGCACTAGATACAAATGGATCAAGGTCATTAGACGTTTCTTTCGCAACGCCTCGTCGAAAGTGTTCTGGTCACGAACGATCAGAATCCGGTGACCCACTCGGTCCCGGATCGGAGAGAAGATGACATTTGCTACCTTGTCGCCTGACCTCCCGATAATCCGTAACTCGAGCAGCTCCGATCCGGCCTGCTGAGGTCGGAGTTCAACCCGCAGCGTGCCCGGAAGCTCGTAGTGCTCAGCCCACATCGCCAACCACTCCTCTAGCAGCTTAGTCGGGATCTCCGTTTGGACGAGGTGTTGACTCTGTGTAGAAGCCTTCCCCATAGCCTTTGTGGTCGCCGTGCGTCCCGACGAGGCGACCAAGGCCGCATCGAGCCTGGGGCCACCGGCCAATGTCTGCGGCGTGCGGTAGGGTGACTCGACCAACCGGATTTTCCGTTGTAGTCGCGCGAGCGCGAGCATTCCATCCTGCTTGATGGCTGTCGCAAAATCCTCGCTCGCTACACCGTCGATCTGGTGTCCCCCGTAGGTAATGAAATTGAAGACGAACCCTAGCTTGCTCAATTCTTCGGGAAACTCGCGTATCTCATCATCCGACATGCCGGTCGTATCCCAGTTGAACGACGGAGAAAGGTTGTACGCCAGCATCTTGTTTGGGTATTTCGCATGGATCGCTTCAGAAAACTCTCGGGCGTCGTCGAGATTCGCAGTCTTCGTCTCCATCCAGAGGAGATCTGAGAAAGGTGACACAGCCAGCGACCTCGCGATCGCGTACCGAAGGCCACCCCTTACCTGGTAGTAACCTTCTGGTGTCATGGCCAGCTCGCAATCCCAATCGATGTCTACCCCGAGTTCCTGTGCCCTGTCACGAGCGGCTGCCAGGGAAGCCTGGCTAGCAAATGCCTTCCAGGTCTCCACGCTGATTTCACAGGTCCCGCCCTCTCTGAGGCGCAACTCTATAGCTTCCGCCACAGCCTCAGCATAGGTCGTAAGATCGGCCTCCTCGGCCCAGACGTCAACAAATTTATTAGTCACTTCATCGACGAACCAGTCCGCAACTACTCGTCGGGCATGTACGTGCGGCTTGGGTTCTCGGTCGCCATCCATGTCGAGCCGGAGATCCTGCTCGTCGACGAGGTGCTAGCCGTCGGCGACCACACATTTCAGAAGCGCTGCCTAGACCGGTTCGCCCAGTTGAAGGCAGAGGGCCGGACCATCATCTTGGTCAGCCACGACCTCGACATGGTGGGGTGGCTGTGCGAGCAGACGGCGTGGATCCAGCAGGGCGCCCTGCAGGCCGTCGGCCCGTCGCCCAAAGTCATTGAGCAGTTCCTGGACGGGGCGGTCGACAGTCCTACGCCTGCCGACCCGTCGCCGTCGGCCCCCCGCCGACTCGGCGGCCTGGGAGCCGACGACCTGGTCCGGGCCGTCGACCTGGTAGATGCCAACGGCCACCCCATGGACCGGGTGGGCTCCGGCCGGCCCGTGCGGTTTCGGGTCCGGGTCGACGCCGACCAGGTCGGCGAGCCGGTCACTGTGGCCCTCGGCCTCTACCGGGCCGACGGCACCCACGTGGCGAGCATCAACTCGGGGGCGGCTGCCCGGGCCGCCGACGACGCTGGCACCGTCGAGGTGGACTACGCCGTCGACTCCCTGGCCGTGCAGCCCGGCATCTACGAGCTCTCGGTGGCCCTCCACGACGCCACCATGCGCCGGGTCTTCGAACGCCACACCCATCTGGTGCGCTTCGAGGTGGAGCCCACGGGCGTCGACCAGCAGAACGGGCTGGTGGCCCTGGGCGGCACCTGGTCGGCCCGATCGGCGGACCGGTGAACGTCCGGTGCCGGAGTGACGGGTCGGTGGTCCGGTGAGTGATCGGCGCTGGCGCGATGGGTCCGAGGACCGGATCGTCTCGGTTCTGCGGGCCGCTAGCGACCGGTCCAGCGCCTCGGACGAGTTGGCCGCCCAGATCGACGACTGGCCAACCCGCTACCACTTCGGCCGGGCCCGCACGAATCTCCTGCACCCGATCCGCCTGGGTCCCGGCGTGCGGGTGCTGGACGTCGGAGCGGGCAGCGGAGTGAACAGCCGGTGGGCGGCCGAACAGGGGGCGACTGTGGTGGCCGTCGAGGGCGACGCCCTCCGGGCCGAGGCTGCCGCCCTGCGCTGTGCCGGTCTGGACGTCGACGTGTGCCACGGGTCGGCTACCGATCTGGTCGACGACGACGGGTTCGACGTGGTCCTGTGCGTCGGGGTGCTGGAGTACGCCGGCGACGACCCCGATGCCTTTCTGGGGCACCTGGCCGACCTTGTGCGGCCCGGTGGTGCCCTGGTGGTAGCCATCGAGAACCGCTTCGGCCTCGCCTACTGGCTGCAAGCCAACGAGGACCACCTCGGGCTGCCGTTCGTTGGCCTGGAGGGTTACCCGACGGTGGCCGCCACTGACGCCACGGCGGCCGTGCGCACCTTCTCGCGGGCCGAGCTGGCCGGTCATCTGACGGCCAGCGGGCTGACCGCCCAACGCTGGTACCAGCCCTACCCCGACTACAAGTTGCCCACCACGGTCCTCACCGACCGGTGCTTCGATCAGCCGGACGCCGTCGACCTGGTCGACCAACTGGTCGGGCCGCCCATCGACCGCAGCCGCATGGGAGGCCACGTCGCCGCCGACGAGCGGGCCATCCACCGCCAGGTGGTGGCCGCTGGGCTGGGGGCCGGCATGGCCAACTCGTTCCTGGTGGTGGCGGCCACCGACACCACAGCACTTGACCGCCGCTCCGACGGCGACACCTTGGCCTGGCGGTTCACCGGCGACCGGCGGCAGGCCCACCTGCGGGTCCGCCGGATCACCGACGACGGGGTGCGCCGCATCGATCGCCGGGCCGTCCACCCCGACACGGCGGGGAGCCAGCCGTCGGGCTGGCTCGACCTTCGCTCGCCAGGCGGGGCCGCCGACGACTACATGGCCGGACCGAACCTGGAGCAGGTAGCCCTAGACCACCTCCGGTCCGATGACCTGGCCGGCTTACGGTCGGTGCTGGCCACCTGGTGGGCGGTCGCCGCCCGGTCGGCCGTCGAGCGCACCGTCGCCGAGTCCGAGGCTCACCCGTTCCTCCCCGCCGGCACCCGGACCGTGCTGCCCGGAGACCACCTGGACCTCGGGCTGGACAACCTCGTCGGGCCGGCCGACCGGCCCGACGAGGTGCGGTTCGTGGATGACGAATGGGAGGCGGCCGGCGGCGTGGACCGCGACCTGGCCGCCCTACGGACCTGCTGGAAGTTGGCCACGGTGCTGGTGGCCGCCGGGACCCGCCACCCTTGGCCGGCCGGTATGACCGCCGACCGGCTGGCCGGCGAGTTCTGCCGCCTGCTGCCCCACCCGGTGGGGCCCGAACGAGTCGACGACCTGCACGCTGCTGAGGCCGCCCTTCGGGTGGCCGCCCTGGGCGGCGAATTCGCCACCCACGTGGCTCAGTTGCGGGCCGCCGGGCGCCGCAGCGTGGCGGACCCCACGGTCGGCGACGGCCGAAGGTCGCCGCTGCGCCGAAGGCTGGCTGCCCTCAAACGGTTGCCCGGCGGGGAGCGCCTGGCCGGCCTGGTCCGACGCCTGCGCTGACCCGGTACGCCGGTCAGCCGGCGGAGCGCACGAAGAACCGGCAGGTGCCGTCGACCCCGGCCCGGTCGTAACCCCCGTCCAGGAGCAGGTCTGCCACCTCATCGCCCCGGCCCTTCCGGAGGCACACGGCGTCGGGGGCCAGGACGTCAATGGAGCGGGCCGTGGCCTCCAGCCCCCATTCGGCGCGGCCGTGTTCCAGGGCGTGGGACAGGGTCATGCGGTCCAGGGCGTGGAAGTCGGGTCCGGTGTGGCGACCCCGCAGGTACGACGACCTCGGGTTGACGGCCCGCACCTCGACGCCCAGCACCGCCACGGCGAAATCCACCTCTTCGGGGCCGGCCACCGTGCCGCCAGTGGGAGCCAAGTAGATCAGCGTGCGGGCGCTGTCAACCTCCGGTCGGGGTAGGTCCACGGCCGGGGGCCATGCCAGCTCGGTCCCCCGGTTGTCGGCGCTCGTGATGGGGGTTCCGACAGCCAGCAGGACGGCCAGCACCACCACCGGAACGATGACCGGTGCGGCCCGAACCCCGGGTCGCACCGTAGTCAGCACCAAACCCACCATGGCGGGTAGAGGCAGCACCCAGAGGGTCCGCCAGGCCACGGCGTCGGCCTCACCGGCCGCGTCCAGCACGTCGAGCACCCCGGGAGCTAGGAAGACACCGAACACCACCACTGGCCCGGCCAGCAGCACCATCCGCGAGCCGCGCGGCCCAACCACCGCCCAGGCGGTCAGGGCGCACCCCAGGGCCACCAGGGCCGGCAGCCCATCGCTGAACACCATCCGCAGCACAGCCACCGGTTCGGTCCCACTATCCAGAAGGCGACGGACGTCCAGGAAGCCTGGGACGGCAACCACGTCGTGAAGATGCTGCGGGTTGGCGGCTAGGGCGTACAGGCCGGCGGCCAACGCCGGGGCGACGGCGACCAACGACCGCAGGACGCGCTGCGGCTCGCCCCGGTCCCATGCGGCGGCCCCGGCGGCCACCAGTACCACCGGTGGGGACACCAGCACCGACGACGAGGTCAGGCCCAGGCCGGCCACCACCCCGGCCCCAGCGGCCAGTAGGTGGCGTCGGCTGCCGGTCCTCCCATAGGAGGCGCCGTGGTGCCACAGGCTCGGTACGACCAACAACAGAAACACTGCCTTGCCCTGCCAGGACCGCCCAGCAAAAAAGTTTCCGAACGACCCGTGGACTGCGCCGTCCATCACCAGGAATGTCGTGCCGGCCCACGTGGCGGCGGCCGGTGACCGGGCACCCAGGCCTCGCACCAGCCGCCAGGTGGCCATTACGGCCAGTGCGGCGATCAGCGGACCGAACCCCAGGTGGGTGAGCCGGACAGCCGAGACCCGCCCGGCAGCTGCCGCGCTCCCTAGGAGGGCCTCCACCGAGGTGGCAAGGGCCGGTGGGCGTTCCACGGGTAGGACGTCGTCGCTGAAGATGGTGTCGCGGTCCGGGAACGCCCCGTCGTGGGCGGCCACCCAGGCTGACCGGTTGACCACGAACACGTCGTCCTGGTCGGGGCGGACCATTACCAGGGACAGCAGGGCGGCCAGCCCAGCTAGGACCAGCACCGAGACAGCCGCTGTCCGGGAGGTGCGTTGGAGGACGGCCCGGGCCGTGGTGTTGACCGTCGGACCGGCGGCGTGCACGGCAAGCACCGCGGCGGCGAGCACACCGAGTAAGCCCAGCCAGGTCAGCGGCCACCACAGGCCGTCGACCTCGACCACGGCCAGCAGGGCGGCGGCGGCAAGGCCGAGGACCACCGGGAGGCGGGACAGCCGGCCGGCTGACCCCGGCCCGGCGGGGGCGGCCCACCCGGTACCTGAGCGGGCCAGGACCACGCCCAGTGCCACGACGCTGACCACCCATAGGACGAAGGTGGCGTCGCGGCCCAACCCGACCAGGCGGGCCAGGTGGAAGAGCACCGTCCAGGTGGCCAGAGCCCCCACGGCCAGGTCGAGGGCCCGATCGGCCCGTCGGGCGATGGTGTCTCCGGCGTCGACGTCCACGGTCAGCCCACCGCCCTGGCCACGGCCTCGGCGACGGCGTCGCGGTGGTCGCGTAGTCCCGGATGTCCGAGGGAGCGGAGCACGCTGTTGTCCAGTGCCGAGTAGGCGGGCCGGTAGGCAGGCAGCGACCCATCCAGGCCGGGGTCGGGGCAGGCTGCGATCCGGTCTAGGTTCTGGCCGGCCAGGGTGGCCACGTGGCGGGCGAACTGGAACCAGCTGGTCGACCCAGCGTTGGTGGCGTGCACCACCCCGGCCACCCGCTCGTCGGCCAGGCGGGCCAGCACGGGGACTAGGTCGGCCACGAAGGTCGGGCAGGCTCGACGCTGGTCCGACAGGAGCACTGGGTCGTCGCCGGCCAGGTCGGCTAGGACGCGCTCCACCATGCCGGGGGTGTCCGCGGGCTGCAGCCAGCTGGTCCGCATCACGGTGACCGACGGCCCGGCCGCCTCCTCTCCGGCCAGCTTGGTGGCCCCGTATGTGCTGAGCGGACCGGTCGGGTGGTCCTCGGGATACGGGGTGTCGGCCCGTCCGTCGAACACGAAGTCGGTGGACACGTGCACCAGGTGGGCACCGACCCGGTCGGCGGCCTCGCTGAGGTGGCCTACCGCCTCGGCGTTGGTCCGCCGGGCCCGGTCGGGGTCACTCTCGCAGCCGTCCACGTCGGTCCACGCCGAACAGTTGACGACGACCTCCGGACGGTGGGCCCTGACCGCTTCGTGAACGGCGTGGCGGTCGGTCACGTCTAGGGCCGTCCGGTCCAGGGCAACCACCTGTCCCCGTTCCGCGAAGCCGGTGACCACGGCCCGCCCCAGACGGCCGGCAGCACCGGTCACCAGAACGGTCACTGGCGCTCCCCGAGCAGCGGCTCCCACCAGTCGGGGTGGTCCCGGTACCAGGCCACAGTGGCTGCCAGTCCCTCGTCCAGGTCTTGGGTCGGTGCCCAGCCGAGGGATCGGATGCGTCCCGTGTCTACCGAGTACCGCCGGTCGTGGCCGGGACGGTCGGCCACCTGCTCGATGGCTGACACGTCGGCCCCGCACAGGGCCAGCAGCCGGTGGGTGAGGTCCAGGTTGGTGATCTCGTTGCCGGCCCCGACGTTGTAGACGGTGCCCACCTCGCCGTCGGCTAGCACTCGCTCCAGCGCGGCACAGTTGTCGTCCACGTGGCACCAGTCGCGTACGTTGCCGCCGTCGCCGTATAGCGGGACCCGCTCGCCGCGTAACAGCCGGGCCACGAACAGGGGGATGACCTTCTCCGGGAACTGGAATCGTCCGTAGTTGTTGGACGACCGGGTTACCACCACCGGCAGGCCGAACGTCTCGTGGTACGACAGGGCGATCAGGTCCGAGGCCGCCTTGGAGGCCGAGTACGGCGAGCTGGGGGCCAGCGGGTCGCCCTCACCGAATGAACCCTCGTCGATCGACCCGTACACCTCGTCGGTCGACACGTGCAGCACCCGGCCGATGCCGGCTTCCAGGGCAACCCGGCACACGGTGGACGTGCCCTCGCAGTTGGTGGCCACGAAGCGGGCCGGGTCGGTGAGCGAGCGGTCCACGTGGCTCTCGGCGGCGAAGTGGGCCACGGCGTCATGTCCGGCCATGGCCTCGGCCAGGGCGGAGGCGTCGCATATGTCGGAATGGACGAAGCGGTAGCCCGGCTGCCCGTCCAAGCCTTCGAGGTTGGCCAGATTACCGGCGTAGGTGAGGGCGTCGTAGACCGTCACCTCGTCGCCCCGGCCTACGGCCCGGTGGACGAAGTTGGCGCCGATGAACCCGGCGCCCCCGGTCACCAGCAGGCGCACCTCACCGCTCCCCGTGAACAGGCCGCAAGTCGTCGGCCAGATCGGCTCGGGCCGGGTTGGCCCGGTCGCGCTCCGACAGCACCGGCCCGGCCACCCCCCAGTCGGCCCCTACGGCCGGGTCGTCCCAAGCGACGCCCAGCTCGTCGGACGAGTCATAGGTACGGTCCACCAGGTAGGTGATGGTCAAGTCGGAGAGCGCTGCGAACCCGTGGGCCACCCCGGGAGGGATGTACACGCCACGGTGCCGTTCTGGCCCGTCGCCCCCCAAGTCCATCACCACCGTGGCGCCGTCGGTGGGCGAGCCGGTCCGCAGGTCGTGGAGAACCACCCGGGCCTGTCCGGCCGCTACGACCCAGTAGTCGGCCTGGTGGAGGTGGTAGTGAAGTCCAACCACCGTGCCGGCCACTCGGTCGGCCCGGTTGCCTTGGACCATGGGAGGCACGTTTCCTAACCACTCCTGGCGCCACGTCTCCACGAACAGGCCCCGGTCGTCGTCGTGAACCACCGGGTCCACGACCAGTACGCCGTCGATAGCCGCCGAGGGCGTCACTTCAGCCAACGGTCCCCCTCCCCAGGTCGACCACCGAGTGGTCGCCGAGCAGCAGCGATAGGTCGACTCGGTCCCCCGTCGTGCCGGTGACCTCGGCCTCCCGTCCCAGGACCGAACCGGTCAGGCGGTCTAGGTCCGACACCCGGGCGCCGGCCATGAGCACCGAGTGCTCCACGGTGGCTCCACGGATGGCACAGCCCTCGCCCACGGCCACGTAGGGGCCGACCGTGCTGTTCTGGATGCGGGCCCCGGCGGCCACCACCACCGGGCCAACGAGGGTCGAGTCGACCACTTCGGCGCCGTCGTCGACGGCCACCCGGTCGCCTTCCAGGCGATCCAGGACCAGCCGGTTGCATTCCAGCAGCGGGTCCTTCTTGCCGGTGTCGATCCACCAGCCTTCCAGCACCCGATGCTCCACCGTTTCGCCGGTGTCCAAGAGCCACTGGATTGCGTCGGTGATCTCCAGCTCGCCCCGGGCCGACGGAGAGATGGCCCTTACCGCTTCGTGGATGCGGGGTCCGAACAGGTACACGCCAACCAGGGCTAGGTCGGACGGAGGGTCGGCGGGCTTTTCCACCAGGCCGATGATGGTGCCATCGTCGGCCAGGTCGGCCACCCCAAACGACGACGGGTCGTCCACTCGGGCCAGCAGCAGGCGGGCGGCGACCGTGCCGTCGAAACCGTCGACCACCCCGTCTAGGGAATCCTCGAACATGTTGTCACCCAGGTACATAGCGAATGCCTCATCGTCCAGGAACGGCTGGGCCACCAGCACGGCGTGGGCCAGGCCCAGCGGCTTCCCCTGGTCGATGTAGGTGACCGTGGCCCCCCACCGGCTGCCGTCGCCCACACTGGCCCGCACCTCGTCTCCGGTGTCGCCCACCACGATCCCGATGTCGGTGATGCCCACCCCGACCAGGTCGGCCACCACGTAGTGGAGGATCGGGACGTTGGCGATCGGAACCAACTGTTTGGCACTGGTGTGGGTCAGCGGGCGCAAGCGCCGCCCACTTCCCCCAGACAGGATCAGGCCCTTCACGGCGGTGAGGGTATCTGGCGGCCCCCGCGGGCCTCCGGCGCGGCGCTCAGCGGCCAGCGTCCTTGGCCAGGCCGACCAGGAAAGCCAGCACCGCGGTGGACACCTGCTGGGCCTGGGCGCCGGTCAGCGAGAACCCGGCCGCCACTTGCTCGAGGGCCTGCTGGTCGCCGTCGGCAGCGAAGTAGGCCGTGGTCACCTTCTCCGATCCGACGGCCTCTGGCGGGTTAATCGGGTCGGGATCGCTGCTCGACAGGCTGTGGAGGAAGGCCACCACCCACACGCCGGCTCGTTGGAACTCGGGCACGGTCATCTGGAGGTGGTCGGCCGCCTCCTCGATGTCCGCCAGGTTGTCGGCGTCATAGGAGGTGGTCACTCGATACTCGTCGACCTGAGGCTCGGGGAAGGAGGCGCCGGCGTCCGGCGGCCCGTAGGCGATGCCGAACCAGTTGGAACGCAGGCCGAACTCCCGACGGAAGCGGTCGCCCGACACCACGAACCGGTTGCCGTCGCGGGCCCGCAATTCGACCTCCACGGCCCGGCCGCCGTCGTCGCCATAGCCGTCGCGTCCGATGACCTCGATCTCGTAAAGGGGGCCCAGGCCGAAGGTGTCAGCCACCCGGGTGGCGTCTATCTGGTCGGTCCATCGGTGGACCGGGTTGATGGAAACGTCGTCGCCGGTGTCGGGCACGCCCACGAAGTCGGCCGAGATGGTGTGGCCACCCGTCGAGGCGGAGAACTCGGTCCGGGACACCACCCCGTCTAGGAGGCGGACCATTCCGGCGGTGGCGGTCACCGCGGCGTCGGTGGCCGACGTCTCGTGGTCCCAGCCGTTGCTTCCGCTGCGGCTCCGCCTACCCGAGTAGACCTGACAGCGGATGGTGTCGCACGTCTTGGCGTAGTCGTACCGGACCTCGGCCAGGGCGTAGGACCGGGCGGCCACCGCCTGGGCTTCCAGGGCGGCCTGGCCGGCGCCATCGCCCATCAGGGACCACTGGGACGGCATCTCGCTGGGCACCACGGACCGCAGGTACTGCTCGACGGCCACCCAGTTCACGGTCCTCTGGCGGGCCCCGTAGCGGGCGGCCCGGATCTCGCCCCGGTACCAGGTGGCAGAAGTGGCGCCCTCGCAGAGCTGCAGGGTCTGGTCCAGGCCGGCCGTAGCCGTGTCAACCAGCTGGTAGGCCACCCCGTCGGCTGTGGAGGCCACCCCACCGGTCGACGACGGGGCCGATCCGATCGGCCATGCCGGGACGATTCGGGCCACCGGGCTCTCGATCAACAGGCCGGTGTCGGTGAAGCCGCCTCCACACGACGACCCCTGCTGGACCCGGTACCGATCGACGTCGCCGTCCAGGACCAGGCGGACAACCTTGGCATCGACAACGGTCCACGAGCCCATCAACCCACCGACCAATATGACGCCGTTGGACAGGTAGGCGGTCGTCCGCTCGCTGTCGTGGGACAGGAGCCGGACGCCGATCTCCACGTCAGGTACCACAGCCGGAACGGTTCCGCCGTAGTAGTGGTCGAGGATCTGATCGCGCCCCCACCCCTCGTCGATGGCGTAGCCGAGAGCTCCGTACTGCCCCATGCCCCGACCGTGGCCCCACCCCCGACCATCAACCACCACCGGCCCGTATTCGATGGAGTAGACGGGAGGGGCGAAGCGGCCCGGGATGACCAGCTGCTGGCCGATGGAGAGGAGGTTGGGGTCGGAGATCCCGTTGGCCTCCATGAGCGCCGATACAGACACGCCCTGCTCGGCGGCGATGGCCGACAGGCTGTCCCCCGACTGCACGGTGACAATGAGGGGCGGCAGCGTGGTGGCCGGTGGCATCGACCCGGGGATGGTCAGCTCCTGGCCGACGGAGATGAGGTCGGGGTTGGTGATCCCGTTGGCGTTCATGAGCGCCGAGACCGACACGCCGTGCTCGGCGGCGATGGCCGACAGGCTGTCCCCCGATTGCACGGTAACCACGACAGGACCGGTCGGGGTGATGGGCCGGGTCGCCCCGGGGACCAGTAGTTCCTGGCCGACGTGCACGGTGTCCGGGTCGGAGATGTTGTTGGCCTCAATGAGGGCCGAAAGGGTCACGCCGTACTCGGCGGCGATGCCCGACAGGCTGTCACCTCTCTGCACCACCACGACCATGGTGGGCAGGGTGGTCGGCGTGGATCCGGGGCCCGGAACGACTAGACGCTGTCCCATGTAGACCCGGTCTGGGTCAGTGATGCCGTTGGCGGCCATCAGGGCGGCCACCGTGGTGCCGTGGGCGAGGGCGATCTCCGACAGGCTGGCACCGGCCTCCACGGTGATCACCGTGTCGCCGGCGGCCGGAACCGCGGTTATCAGCAGGGCCCCGACGAGAGCCGCCACGGCCAGCAGGGCCCGCAGAGCGGTCGGGCCACGCCTTCGTGGCGGTAGGTCGATCAGCTGAGATTCCACGGTGGTTCCGTCCATGGGGTTGACGGACGCGCGTGAACGCCCCTTCTCCGCCCGGTCGGTCAGTGTAGGAGTCGGGACCGACGCGCGAGGAGCACCACCATGACAACCATGGTGGTGGCCACGGTGGCCAGCAATGCCAGTTCCACTCGGAGGAAAAGGTCGCCGCCGAGGGCCAGCACCAGAGGAAAGGCGACCAGGCCGACTAGCCACGCCAGGGCCATGCGACCCTGGCACCGGTGGGCGATCAGGGCCTGGGCCAGGCACAGCACCACCATCAGGACGGCGCTGGAGGCGGCCAGCAGAACCATGTCGCGACGGTCCACGGCGAACTCAGCACCGAAGGCGATCTCGACCACCCGGTGGCCGATCAGCGCACAGGCCACCACAGCCGCCAGGCCGAGGGCCCCGACGAGGGCTAGGAGCCGGCCCAGTACCCGACGGAACTCGTCGAACTGTTGGTCGGCGGCCAACGCTGAGAGCTTGGGCAGCAGCGAGGCCTGCACGGCCTGGAAGAAGAACAGCGGGACGCGAGCTACCAGGAGAGCATTGAGGAATCGGCCGGCCGCATCCACCTCGGCCGGGCCGGCCAGCAACTCGACAGCCAGCGGGCTGACGTTGAGCACCACCGCGGTGGACACTGAGGCGACCAGCAGGGCCCCTAGGGCGGGGGCCAGGGCTCCCAGTTCGGCCCGACGTCCGATCGCCGGCGGGTCCTCCGGGGCGGGGCCGCTGGGCCGTCGACCCGCCCGCCGTTGCCCAGCTAGGGCGGCGGCCACGCCGAGGAACGGGGCTCCGCCCACAGCCAGCCCGTAGACGGCTACCTCGTCGGCCACGAACAGGGTGAGCAGGCCAACTAGGACTAGGCGCCCAACACCGTCGCCGATGAAGTAGCGGGCGTAGCCGCCAAACCGGCCCAGGCCGGCCAGGACGCCCCGGGCCAGGTGGCCGGTCCCCAAGCCGAGGAGCACCAGCAGGAGGCCGACCAGCAGCACACCGTGGCCGGCGAACAGGCTGTCGACCATCCACGGTGCCGAGACCGCAGCCACCAGGGCCAGGCCGAGAGCTAAGGAGCCGCCCAGGATGGCGGCCGGTCGGACCACCGACCGGAGCCGGTCGGCCGACTGACCGGCGATGACCCGAGCCGTCTCCTGCTCCAGCGGCTGGAAGAACCCGGGACCCAGTAGGAAGCTCAGCGCCCACAGGAGGGCGACCGGCGAGTAGGCCTCGGCTCCCAGGTCGCGTGACGCCAGGGTGATGAAGGCGTAGGCGGTCAGGCCGTTGACGACGAGGCCGCCACCCACGGCCGCCGTGCCCTCGGGCAGCCGGTCCAGGACGCGCATCAGTGGTCGGCCCGTTGGGTGGTCGCCACGGGACTAGCGGCCGACGCCCTCGAACCCGCAGCCCAGGGCGCGCCACGGTCCGGGGTCGAGCAGGTTCCGGGTATCCACCACGGCCTGGCCCACTAGGCCGGCCACCGCGGCGGCCGGGTCCACAGCGGCGTACTCGGGCCACTCGGTCAGGACGACCAGCGCGTCGGCGCCAACACAGGCGGCGACCGGGTCGGTGGCTAGTTCCACGGTGGCCGGGACCGGGCTCCGGTGGACGGCCACCGTCGGATCGTGGGCCTGCACGGCGGCACCGGCGGCCAGTAAGCGGTCGACGACTTCTAGGGCCGGTGAGTCGCGGAGGTCGTCGGTCCCCGCCTTGAAGGTCAGGCCCCAGACGGCCACCGTCCGTCCGGCAAGGTCACCGCCAACGGCCCGGCGGACCTTGTCCACCATGCGGTCGAACTGCTGGCGGTTGACCTCGATGGCGCTGTCCAGGAACCGGAAGTCGTAGCCGGCCTGTCCGGCCTGGTGGATGAGGGCCCTCGAGTCCTTGGGGAAGCAACTGCCACCCCAGCCTGGACCGGGGCGCAGGTAGTTGGCCCCGATGCGGTCGTCGTAACCGAGGCCTAGGACCACGTCGTCGATGTCGGCCCCCACCGCCTCGCAGACCGCGGCGATGGCGTTGGCGAACGAGAGCTTGGTGACCAGGAAGGCGTTGGCGGCGTACTTGATGGTTTCGGCCGACGCAGGGTCGGTGAGCACCACCGGAGCGTCGACCCCGTCGTACAGCGACCGCACGACCTCACGGGTCCGGTCGTCGTCGGCACCGACCACGATCCGGTCGGGTCCCAGGAAGTCGGCCACCGCTGTGCCCTCACGCAGGAACTCCGGGTTAGAGGCCACGGTGACGTCGTCCCGGTCGAGTAGTCCGGCCACCAGGTGGGTGGTGCCGACGGGCACTGTGGACTTGTTGACCACCACGGCCCCCGGTTCCAGCGCCGGGCCGATGGCGGTTGCTGCCGCCTCCACGGCGGACAGGTCAACCGAGCCGTCCGGGGCGTGAGGGGTGGGTACGCAGAGGACGACGACCTCCCGGCCGGCGACGGCATCTGCCACGTCGTCGGTGAACCGGAGGCGACCGGCGGTCCGCCCCTCGGCGACCAGGTCGCCCAGTCCGGCCTCGACGGTCCTGACCTCGCCGGCGGAGAGCCGAGCCACCTTGTCGGTATCGACGTCGGCGCACACCACGTCGTGGCCCAGGTGGGCGAAGCACGCCCCGCTGGTCAGGCCGACGTAGCCCGTGCCGATGATCGCGATCGTGGCCATTGCGGCGAGTCTCGCAGCGTCGGAGCCGAACCCCGACGCGTCCGGGGTCGGTCAGCCCTCGGGCGGGGCGGTGACCCTCGGCATGCAGAGGCCGTCCAGCTCGGTGACCTCGATGCGGTCCCGGTTCTCCCAGGTCACCTCGAGTTCGGGGTCCCGCTGCAGGCGGTACTCCCGGAACGACATGTCCATGGCGTCGAAGGCCACCAGGCGCCCCGACAGGCCATCGCCCAGGCCCAGGATGAGCTTGATGGCCTCCAGGGCCTGGATGGAACCCACGATGCCGGGCAGCACGCCAAGCACGCCGGCCTCCGCGCAACTGGGAGCGAACTCGGCTGGCGGCGGCTCGGGCAACATGTCGCGGTAGGTGACGCCGTTACGCGGGTCGAACACGGTGACCTGGCCCTCGAATCGGAAAATCGAGCCGTGGACGACGGGAACGCCCAGCTTCACCGAGGCGTCGTTGAGCAGGTAGCGGCTGGGGAAGTTGTCGGCCCCGTCCACCACCACGTCGTACTCGGGCAGGATGTCCATGATGTTGTCGGCGCCCAGGCGCACGTCGTAGGTGACGACGTCCACGTCCGGGTTCAGGGCAGTGAGGGTCTTCTTGGCCGAGTCGACCTTGCGCTCCCCCACCCGGTCACGGTTGTGGAGGATCTGGCGCTGCAGGTTGGACTCGTCGACCACGTCCATGTCGATGATGCCGATACGGCCGACGCCGGCGGCCGCCAGGTACATGGCGGCCGGTGAGCCGAGGCCGCCGGCCCCCAGCATGAGGACGGAGGCGTCCAGCAGTTTCAGTTGGCCCTCCTCGCCTACTTCGGGCAGGAGCAGGTGGCGCTGGTACCGGTTGCGCTGCTCTGGGCTCAGGGTGCGCGGGGTGCGCCAGTCGCGTCCCTCGTCCTTCCACCGGTTGAAGCCTCCGTCCATGGAGACCACGTCGGTGTAGCCGAGCTGCTGGAGGGTGTCGGCGGCGAACGCCGACCGCACCCCGCCGGCGCACATCACGACGATGGGCTGGTCACGGTCGGTCACCCGGTTCTCGACGTTGGACTCCAGGTTGCCCCGGGGAATGTGCAGCGAGTCGGGAATGGCCCCCTGCTCGTACTCGTCGGGCTCGCGGACGTCGAGGAGGAGGTGGCCGTCGGCTAGCAGGGCCTCGGCACCGGCCGGGTCGGTCTCCCGGATGTGGGAGCGTGCGTCGGCTAGGAGGTCTCGGAAGGTCGCCATGCCAGAAATCCTACCGAGTAGGTCAGGATTCGACCACCACGGATCCTGAATCGCCGGTCCGACCGCCAACGATCCGGGGCAGTACCTCACTGATCGAACCCCGGACCACCACGTCGGCCAGGTGGTCCATCTCGGTGGGCGAGCCGTTGATCACCACGAGCGCGGCGCCGTGGCGCACTGCCACGGGGACCATGGCGGCCACTGGGTAGACGCCGAGAGTGGATCCGACAGCCAGCAGTAGGTCACAGGCCCGGGCGGCCTCCTCGGCCCGCTCCATGTCACCGGGGAAGAGGGCCTGACCGAAGCTCACGGTGGCCGACTTGAGGAGGTCGCCGCACCGGTCGCAATGAGGGTCGACGTCGCCGGACCGCACACGGTCCAGCACGACGTCGATAGGGGCCCGCCAGTCACACCCCAGGCACATGGCCTCGCGGACCGTGCCGTGGATTTCCACGATGCGGGCTGGGTTGCTGCCCGCCAGAGCGTGGAGGCCGTCTACGTTCTGGGTGACCAGGGTGTGGAGGCGCCCGTCGGCCTCCAGAGGGACCAGGGCTTGGTGGCCGTCGTTGGGCTCCACCCCGTCCCACATCCCGCCGTGGGCCAGGACGTCCCACCGGGCCCGGCGGACCTCCGGGTCGGTGACGAAGACCCGAATGTCGGAGGCTTTCTCGGCCTCCGGGTTGAGGGTCCACACCCCGTTTGGTCCCCGGAAGTCGGGGATGCCGCTGTCAGTGGAGATGCCGGCGCCGGTCAGCACGGTGACCGAGGTCGCCGTGGCCACCAGCGAAGCGGCCCGGTCGACGGCATCGACGAGATCAGCGTCCATCCGGCGAGCCTCGCAGGACGGCCCAGCCTCCGCCACCGTGGTGGGGCGAAACTGAGGGAATTGAAAGGTGCTAGAAGTCCCTATCAGAGTCCGGTCGGGGCCGGTCAGTTGGCGGGAGTGAAGGTGCAGGCCAGGTCGACCAGGAGCCGGACCCCGAAGCCCGTTCCTCCCGTGACCACCTCGCCGTCGTCACCGTCGGCGAACGCCGGGCCGGCGATGTCCAGATGGGCCCACGGGATCCCGTCAGCCACGAACTCGCCCAGAATCAACCCGGCAGTGAGCGCTCCGCCGTATGACCCTCCGATGTTTTTCATGTCGGCGACCGACGAGTCGACCATCGACCGGTAGTCGATGGGCAGCGGTAGGCGCCACACCCGCTCCCCAGTCCGGGTCGACGCCTCCTCGACCCGGGTCAGGAAGCCGTCATCGCGCCCCATAAGTCCGGCGATCCGTGGGCCTAGAGCCACCATGCAAGCTCCGGTCAGGGTGGCCAGGTCCACAATGGCATCCGGCTTGGCCTCCGACGCCAGCGACAGGGCGTCGGCCAGCACCAGGCGCCCCTCGGCGTCAGTGTTCAGCACCTCGATGGTCTTGCCGTTGCGGAGGGTCAACACGTCGCCCGGCCGGGTGGCGTCACCGCCCAACATGTTGTCGGTCATGGGCAGGTAGGCCCGGACCCGGCAACGGGGGGCCACGGCAGGCAGGACCGACATGGCGCCCACCACGGCCGCCGCGCCGCCCATGTCCATCTTCATGTCCATCATCCCTTGCCCGGTCTTGATGGACAGGCCGCCGGCGTCGAAGGTCAACCCTTTGCCGACCAGAGCCAGTGTCCCCCTCGGACGCCCCTTCGGGGTGTAGGTGAGTTCCACGAACCGGGGCGGCTGGGTGGAGCCCCGGTTCACGCCAAGCAGGCCACCCAGGCGGGCCCGCCGGATGGCCGCCTCGTCCAGGACCTTGACGGTCAGGCCCCGGTCGCGAGCCATGCGCCGGACCTGGTTAGCGAATTTGGGCGGCGTCAGGCTCCCGCCCGGCTCGTTGACCAGGTCGCGGGCCAGGGTCACGCCGTCCACCACGGCGGTCGCCCGCTCAACGGCCGACCGCACCCCGGCCGCCGTGCTCCCCACCAGCGTCACCCGCGCCAGGTGGTCGTCGTCCTTAGTGGACTTGTAGCCGAACCGGTAGACGGCCAGGGCTGACCCCTCCACGACGGCGTGGGCGGCGTCGGCCTCCGACAGGTCGTCGGACCGGGCCGCCGAGGCCAGGTCGACGGCCAGCGAGCGGCGGCTCCGCACGGAGCGGGCCAGAGCCGCGGCAGCCCGACGCAGCCCGACGGCGTCGATCCCGTCGACTGGACCCAACCCGACGGCGGCCACCAGGCGGCCGTCGCCGGGCACCACCTGGACTTGTCCGGCCTGGCCCGTGAAGCCGAGGCTCACCAGGGCGTCGCGGTCTAAGCCGGACGGCAACGGCTGGTCGTCCGAGAAAGCCTCGGCGGTCAGCCCATGGGCGACTACCTCGGCCCGGGCTGGCGCACGGCGGGCGGTGGAGAACTGGATGGCCATGGGGCTCCTCGTTGGGACGGTCAGTCAGGATCGCCCAGCGAGCGGGCGGTAACCGAGGTGCCCTCGCTCCAGCGGGCCAGGGTCCAAAGCAGATCGGACAGACGGTTGAGGTATGGCACCACCGAGGATCCGGGGGCGGCAGCTGACAACACCGAACGCTCGGCCCGGCGGCATACCGCCCGGGCCACATCGAGACGGGCCGAGACCTCGTCCTCACCCGGCACCACGAACTCGGTCGGTGGGTCGAACCGGGCTGAGACGTCGTCGATGAGGCTCTCGAGGCGGTCCACCATCTCCGGGCCGGGACGAGAGCCAGCCTCGTCCAGGCGGTCCGGGTTGCAGGCCAGCTCGGCCATGACCACCCAGAGGTCGCGCTCGATGTCGATCAGGATTCCGGCCAGTTCGCCATCGGCCACCGCCCGGGCCAGGCCGATTACCGCCTGGGCCTCGTCCACGTCACCGTAGGCCGTGGGCTGTGGCGAGTCCTTGGCCACTCGGCCGCCGTGCAGCAGCCCAGTCGTCCCGTCGTCCCCCTTACGGGTGTACACCTTCATCGCCGTTCCGAGCCTCCTTCGGCGGCGGATCCTACCCGTGGCCCGCCAACCGCCCCGGACCGGCCGGGCCTCAGGCCAGCGTGGCCCGGGCCACCAGGTCCATGCCGAAGGCGGTGAGGATGGCCAGGTAGAGAAGGCCGGTGGCCGCCATGACGGCCGTGTACTGGCGTTCTCGGAGGGCCGCCCGGGTTAGGGCCATCAGGGGCGATGGAGGTCACCGAGCACGCCACCCAGAACCAGCCCAGCAGGCCGTTGTATCTGTCGTCGATGGTGCCGTTCAGTACTGAGCCCATGCCGGTCGGCCATAGCAAAACAGCCCGCGGTCGATAGCTCGGACTACAAGCACACCCAACCCAGCTGAAGGTCCCCGTGGTGATAGCTCAGAATCACAGAGTCGGGTCGACCAAGATTTTGGTCTCGCCACTGCCTCCGGCCAGTCTCTCGATCACAGCAGGAAGGTCGGCGAGACCAATGGTCGAAGAGTGAACCTGCTGAACTTGAACGTGGCCGTCTGCAATTAACTCCATCGCTATTTGGAACTCTTCGTGGAGGTAGGCCAGGGCTGAGACCACTGTCACCTCGCGGGCAATCCATTCTCGCGGAGTAACCGAAACTGGGCCGTCGGCTATGCCAACCAGACACACGGTTCCCCCAGATCGGCAGAACCCGACCGCGGTCTCGACGGTCTCAGGAAAGCCGGCACATTCGATAACAGCGTCGGCGCCAGTACTCCCAGTGCGCTCAAGCACAATCTCGGCTGCTGCCTCCGGGATGATCGCCAAGTCCGCTCCCAACTCTAGGGCCAGTGTTCGTCGATCTTCATCGGGCTCAACAACCAGCACCTCGTCCACTCCGTATGCCCGTGCTACCTGGAGCACAGACAAGCCAATAGGACCAGCGCCCTGAACAACAATTTTGTCTCCAGGCCCCACGCCGCTTCGTCGAACAGCGTGAACCGAAATTGTCGTCGGTTCAACCTGCGCAGCCTCCACGTCGGTAAGCGCCGCTTCGGCAGGCATAACCCGGTTTGCCGAAACTGCGATCGCAGGCGCAAACCCACCGTGGTCGGGGGCTTGGGTGTCGCGACCAGTAGCAACCGCCCGCACCAACCGACACTGGTCTTGACGACCATGCCCACAATGATCGCAAGTGCCGCAAGCCGAAGGGACAGCGACAATAACTCGATCTCCCTCACTAAGCCGGCCAGTGTCTTGCGAGACGGCTGATACAACACCTACCCATTCATGTCCACAAACCGCAGGGGGGTAGGGCCGACCTGACCGGTATGCATGGACGTCTGTCCCGCAGATACCGCAGTACTTGATCTCGACGACGACCCCGCCTGGCCGGGGGGTCGGGTAAGGGAACTCGCGAAATTCGAGTTGGTTTAGCCCTGTGATCAGTCCTGCCTGCATCACAGTTTTCCGATCTGTCGTCCGAACCAACCCGATTCAGAACGGGTCCGTTGATTTCCAGGCACTACGTTCTCGCTCCCAGACGGGGACGGATCGGACCCCTCCCCTAGCCCGAGAGGATTTCTATGATCATCATTGCTGGCACCCTTGAGTTCCAGAACTCGGACGCCCGGGACGAGGCAACGGCTCAGAGCAGTGTCCTCCAGTTGGCCACGAGAGAAGGGGAAGAGGGGTGCCGCGCCTACTCCTTCGCTCCAGATCCTTGCGTCGCGACGCGGATTCAAGTCTACGAACTCTGGACTGATGAGGATTGCCTCTCTGCGCACTTCAAACACCCGAACTACCTTGCCATGCGAGATCTCCTGCGGTCATCCGGACTTGTCGGATCCGAAACTCTTAAGTACAGGATTGATCTCGCGGAGCCCGTCTACGACGACAACCACCTACCCCGAGCTGACTTCTTCACGGCCGGTCAATCGGACTGAGCCGAGAGGATCCCGACTTCTCCCAGAACGCACCACTAGACACTAATTGACTCGCCGGTTACTTTTAACCCCATGGATGGACCTAGCGAGACTCCTCGGTCCCCTGGCATCTCTTATCAGGGACTTCTGGACAGCGACACGCATGAGGTCCCTGCCGTTTTGCGTCTTGAGTCCCCCCAATACCTGGGCGACGCTGATATCCCAATCGATCGCTACATCTCTGCGGAGTGGCACCAACGCGAAGTGTCGAGGCTCTGGAGTCGTGTCTGGCAATACGCCTGTCGTGAAGACGAGATCCCAGAGGTGGGCGACTACTACATCTACGAGATCGTCAGAGCCTCCTACCTGGTAGTCCGGGTAGCGCCCGATGAGATCCGGGCATATCCAAATGCATGTCTCCACCGCGGTCGCCTGCTTAAGGAATACGACGGACGGTGCAGTGAAATCCGGTGCCCCTTCCACGGCTTTACCTGGGAACTGAACGGGGATCTAAAGAAGGTGCCCGCGGATTGGGACTTCCCCCATGTTGAACCTGAGTCTTTTGTGCTCCCGCAGTGCGCCGTCGGGATCTGGGCCGGAATGGTGTTCATCAACCCGGATCCTGATGCTGAACCCCTGCACGACTTCCTCGGTGAGATCGTCCAGCATTTCGAGTGCTGGGACTTCGGACACCGTTACAAGCAGGCCCATGTCGCAAAGGTCATCCGCGCGAACTGGAAGATCACCCAAGAGGCATTCAGCGAAGCCTTCCATGTCGTTGGGACGCATCCCCAGATTCTCCCCTACCTAGGAGACTGCAACAGCCAGGTCGACATATGGGAGAACTTTGCTCGAGTGATTACTCCTGGAGGGACACCCAGTCCCCATCTGAAGTGGGAACCTTCCGAGGAGCAGATTATGCGGACGCTGATGGACGTCCGGGTCGACCAGGAACTGCCAACCGCAATGCCTAGCGGGAGAACCGCTCGCGAGATGGCAGCCGAAGCGAGTCGAGATCGTTGGCGGCCGGCCGCCGGCGATCGGGTGAACCAGATGTCGGACGCCGAGATGATGGACAGCATCGACTACACGGTTTTCCCCAACCTCCATCCGTGGGGGGCGTTCAACCGAATCCTCTATCGGTTCCGCCCCAACGGCGACGACCATCGCAGTTCGATCATGGAGTGCATTTTCCTTGCGCCTCACGGCGACGAGAAGCCCGAGCCGGCGCCCATCCACTGGCTGGAGGAAGACGAGCCCTTCACCAACGCCACGGAGCTTGGCATGTTGGGAAAGGTCTTCGACCAGGACCTCTTCAATATGGCGAAGGTGCAGAGGGGTCTGGAAACGGCGAGGAAGCCCGGGATCACGCTCTCGAACTACCAGGAATCCAAGATTCGGTGGCTGCACCAACGGCTTACTGATTGGGTTGGTAACTGATGCTCGGCATCAGGCACCCCTTCAGCCATGCCCTTTATGAGCAGGACGGCCATGGAAACGTTCTCGTGACCGACGGCGCCCGCTCGGGGGTATTCACTGGTGAGGGGCGGTGGGTCTCCGGAGAACTCCGAGAATGCGACCCTCAGATGTGCAATTGGATCGCTGGCCCAATAGCGCCTAACCACCGAATGCACGACGCCGATTGAACCCTGAGGTGTAGCCAAGAATGGGTAGCCCCACCTCGGCTGGGAGCCGAGAGCTTCTCGTAGATCAGGCTCGACGAACGCTCAACCACGCGCGATTGGGGACGATGCCTCTCGGCGATCAGGTCTACGAGGTTCCTGCTCATAAGTACACCGATCCGGCGCGATGGGAGTTGGAGATTGAAAGGATCTTCCGCCGTGTGCCGCTCGTACTGGGCATTGGACCCGAACTCGGCGATCTAAACACCTACCGGGCGCTGACCGTCGCAGGGACACCAATCCTCATCACGCGAGGTGCCGACGGGATAGTCCGCTCCTTTATCAACTCCTGTAGGCATCGAGGGTCGCGGCTGGTCGATGACGGGCACGGAACGAAGAAGAGGTTCACCTGCCCTTACCACGCGTGGACCTACTCCGCTGAGGGAAAGTTGGTTGGGATTACCGATCGGTCGCTGTTCGGCGATCTCGTAGCTGACTGCGACGGACTCATCGAGATCCCTTGCATCGAGCGTGCTGGGCTTGTGTTCGGCAGCGTCGTGCCGGGTGTCGATCCGCACTTTGATGAGTTCCTCTGCGGGTATGACGACATGCTCGAAAACCTCGGACTGGCCGATGCGCATCTGGTTGGCCAACAGTCCATTCCGGGGCCAGGGTGGAAGATCGTCTACGACGGCTATCTGGACCTGTACCACATCCCCTACCTCCACCGGGAGACGTTCGGATCCGACTGGTGCAACCGGGGGATTTATGACGCCTGGGGACCACATCAGCGGGTGAGTCCGCTGGACCATCGGTTCTTGCAACTTGACGGTGTGCCGGAAGAGGAATGGGAAACGGATCAGTTGCTGGGTGGCCTTTGGACGATCTTCCCCCATGTCTCCATCGCCTGTTTCGATTGCGACGGACCCCTGTACATGGTTTCCCAACTATTTCCAGGTAGTGGGCCATTCGAATCTGTAACCACCCAGTCGTTCTTGACCAAGGAACCGGTCGACGATCACCGACTGTCTCTGATCCAGGAGCAAATGAAGTTTCTCCTCGGCGTGGTCCGTGACGAGGACTACCGGACATGCGAGGGAATCCAACAGTCCCTGCGCGGCAACCCCGCAAGGTCGGTGCTCTTTGGCCGAAATGAGGTAGGTGGGCAAAGGTTCCATCAGTGGGTGGACGCGCTTGTGGAAGCCAGCGACATGAACGGTTACCGGGACCTTCTCTCAACTATGGAGACAACCTTTCCGGAATGAGTGGGAGGAGGTGAAGCGTCCGCGAGTAGCCGTCATCACCGGTGGCCACCGATTCGACGAAGAGGGATTCCGGGCGGTCTTCGAGTCCCTCGAGGTCGATTGGTTCCAGATCGAACACCCTGCCGCGCAAGCGCTCTTCTCGGTTGACGCCGCGTCCGAGATCGATGTATTCGTCCTCTACGACATGCCCGGAATCGAGTTCACAGGGCATGAACCTCCAGCCAGGCTCCATCAGCCTCCGAATGACTACGTCAAAAACTTCATCGCCCTGCTGGAGCGTGGACAGGGAATGGTCTTCCTCCACCATGCCATCGCCGGATGGCCAGCCTGGCGCAGGTACGCCCAGATCGTCGGCGGCTATTTCAACTACCAATCGAAAGGCGAACATGGCCTATCGCTGCCGGACTCTGGCTACCGGCATGGGGTACGGCACACGGTCGAGGTGGTCGAGATCGACCATCCTGTCTGCGCTGGCCTAGAGCCCACTTTCGAGATCCGGGACGAGGTCTACCTGTTCACAGTCTTTGAAGGTGACGTCACACCTCTGATGCAGAGCCACCACACCTTCACCGCCGACAACTTCTATTCCGCGAATCTCGCCATCCGGGGACAGAGAGACAGCAAGAAAGGTTGGTCTCATCCCGATGGCAGCAACCTGGTGGCCTGGGCCAAGCGGGCTGGCAACTCGCCCGTTGTCTATCTGCAGTTCGGTGACGGACCGGATGTCTACGGAGACGCTAACTATCGCAAGTCCGTTGGAAACGCCATCTCCTGGGTGTCCTCGAGCGGGGCCCACGACTGGGCCTCTGAGCACCCACCGGTTCAACCGTCGAACTGAGCGCTCTCGAGACGGTCGCGAATGGTTGCAACGAACTCGGCGGCCGGAACTCCGTCAAAGGCCCGATGGTCCCAGGTCAGACTCAGTGTCAGAACCCGAGCCCTTTCGATTCGCCCTTCTTCGTTCCAAGTGGCCTGCTCTCGAATCCTTCCTATGCCCAGAACCGCCGTATTCGGAGGGTTGATGACCGGCGTAAAGCCGTCGACTCCATACATCCCGAGGGCGGTGACGGAGAATGTTCCACCTTCTACATCCGATAGTCGAAGTTTTCCGCCTCGAGCGGCTGAGGACAGTCGCGAAGTCTCCGTCGCCAGGTCAGTGATCGACAAGCGGTCGGCGCCCCGTACTACGGGAACCACCACCCCCTCCTCCAACGCCACTGCAAGGCCGACGTTGATCTCCGGGAGCAGGGCAAGTTCTTCGTCGGTCAGCTGGCTATTCACAATCGGGTGTTTCACAAGGGCCCGTGAAGTGGCGGCGATCACGTAATCCGTGTAACTGGGTGTCAGACCCGTGTCGGAGAACTGCTCCCGATGTGTCACGAGTCCGTCGATGTGGACGTCCATCATCAGCGTGAGTTGTGCCATCTCACGCAACGACGAATGCATGCGCTCAGCTATGACGCGTCGCATCCCGGTCATTGGTATGACGGACGTTGGCGTCTGCAGGAGGGCCGGAGCAGGAGTCTTCTGACCGTCTGGCCCCGCCAAAAGGCCCCGGGTGTGATGAAGCACGTCCTCCCGAGTGATTCGCTGTCCAACGGAAGCACTCGAGATAGCCGATAGTTGGACGCCCAACTGGTCCGCGAGTTGCCGGGCCGCGAAGCTGGCCGAGGTGGGTCGCCCCTCGATCGATGCGTGGCGATCAGGCGCACCCCCCAACATCGAAGCCCCTGAGAGCGCAGCCGACTCGACGTCGCTAGAGACAATCCGGCCGCCGGGGCCAGAGCCTGTGATCTCGGCCAGGTCTATCCCCAGATTCGCGGCGACGCGCCGGGCATTGGGCGACGTCATCAGCCGTTGGGAAGCGTCGCCTTCACTTTCGCGAAGCTCAACTGTGTCTTCACCTTGTCGGGACTGGGTCCCGGACTGCTCGCCGGTCCGATCGACACGGCGCTCTTCCTCACCGGTTGGTGCTGTGAGGCTCTCTCCGACTTCGAGGATCCATCCCAGTCGCGTTCCACAGGAGTAGGTCTCGCCCACCTCCCCGGACCGCCGAAGAATTCCTGCGCTACCCGCTTCGACCTCGGTCTCCACCTTGTCGGTTTCGATCAAGAGCACCGGCGTGTTCTCCGAAACCTCGGCACCGTCCGGGACGAGCCAGTCGATGATCGTGCCGGCCTCCATGGTCAAGCCAAGCTTGGGCATCAGGAACTCGGTGGCCATGGCGTCCTATCCGATGAATGGCCGTAGGCCGAGGCAACCGCGGATTCCCTCGGCGATTCGGGCCGCATCGGGAACATACTGAGATTCGAGGGCTGGGCTAAAGGGAACTGGAGCAAAAGGTGCTGCGACGCGTCCGACTGGCGCATCGAGGTAATCGAACGCGTGCTCCTGGACCTGCGCAGCAATCTCGCCACCTAGCCCACCAAAGCGAACGGCCTCGTGGACGACTACCAGCCGATTGGTGCGGCGGACCGACGCGATCACGGTTTCGATATCCAGCGGTTGGACTGTTCTGAGGTCAATCACCTCACACTCGATGCCCTCGGTCGCCAAGCATTCGGCAGCCTCCAGAGCCTCGGTCACCATCCTGCTGTAGGACACGACAGTCAGGTCGGACCCCTCCCGCAGGGTGGCCGCAACCCCGATTGGGACCTCATACAACTCTTGGGGAACAGGTCCGGAGACTCCGAACATCTTCTTGTGCTTGATGAGCACGGTCGGGTTGTCCTCACGGACGCACGCGATCAGTAGTCCCTTCAGGTCGCGTGGGTTGGACGGCGCGACGACCTTGAGCCCAGGTATGTGGCACAGCACGGCCTCGAGGCTTTGGCTGTGTTGGGCTCCCGCTGAGAGACCTGCTCCTGCGTTCGTGGTGATCGTCAACGGAAGGGAGGCCTTGCCTCCAAACATGTACTTAAGTTTTGCCGCTTGATTGGCGATCTGATCCATCGAAACCAGCACGAAGTCCATGAACATGAGGTCGACTATGGGCCGCAGACCGCAAACGGCTGCCCCGATGCCGAGCCCCACGATCGCTTGCTCGCTGATCGGGGTGTCGACCATTCGGCTCTCTCCGAACTCTTCAAGCAGGCCGGCGAAGCTGCCGAATACGCCGCCCTGGACCCCGACATCTTCACCAGCGACGAAGATGTCGTGGTCCTCGGCCATCAGTTGGTGCATTCCCTCGTTGAACGCCGCGAGGTAGGTCAGTTGGCGACCGGCGTCGCTCGACTCCTTCATTGACCGGCCGATCGTGGCTCTGAGTAGACGTGGTCGAGGAGTTCGGTCGGATCAGGATCTGGGCTGGACTCACCAAAGGTCACCGCTTCCTGGACCTCCTCCTCGAGAGACACCCGAACCGCCTCGATGTCGCCTTTGGTCATGGCCTGCTCCTGAACGATTCTCGCTTCAAGCCGCTCTATGGCATCCAGCGCCTTCCACTCCTCCACTTCCTCGTCCGGCCGATACTTCATTCCGAGGGTCTGGACTCCGTGGTGGTTGTAGTAGCGGTAGGTCTTGCACTCAACGAATGATGGTCCGTTCCCCTCTCTGGCCCACTGCAAGGCACCGAGGGCTGCGTGCCGTACGGACACCGCGTCCATTCCGTCAACGACGATGCTCGGCATGCCGTAGGCGGCAGCTCGTTCGGCGACCTCATCGATCGCCATTGTCCGGTCCCTCCTGGTGTATTCGGCGTATTCGTTGTTCTCGCAGATGAAGACCACCGGCAGCTTCAGGGCGGCCGCCATGTTGGCGGCCTCGTGGAAGGCACCGATGTTGGTAGAGCCGTCTCCGAAGAAGACGACCGAGACGTCGCCCGCTCCGCGGTATCGGTTCGCGAACCCGGCTCCAACCGCGATCGGGACGCCACCGCCCACGATCCCATTTGCCCCGAGCATGTTTAGGTCCAGGTCGCAGATGTGCATGGACCCCCCTTTGCCGTTGCAGTAGCCAGTTGATTTACCCATGAGTTCGGCCATCATCTGGTTGAGGTCGCCGCCTCTGGCAACAAGGTGGCCATGGCCCCGGTGGGTTGAACTGATCTGGTCGCCGTCACGCAACGCGGCGCAGACTCCGGCGGCGACCGCCTCCTGTCCCACGTAGAGGTGGATGAAGCCAGGTATTCGCGCCTGTTCGAACAGTCGACCAGCTGCCTCCTCAAAGAGTCGGATGCGAACCATTCTTCGATGGAGATCCCTGAGGACTTCAGCAGAGGGTTCTGCGATTGGTTCTTCAAACGGGCCAGTCATTTCGCGCACTCCATCGCCCACCTGATCGCTCGGCGGAGCAACTCGTAGTATTGCGGCAAGTCCCAGGAACATCTCTCGACTTTGGGGTACCAGTCACTGATCGGCTGCATGTCCCAGTGGCCGCGACAATGTCCGAGGGTGTTGTAGAGAACTGCTCCTTCGTCAATCGGGCGTAGGTACTGGATGAGGTGGTCTTCGGGACCGTCCTGCCAGTCCGATTCCGCGAACGAGGGAGCCTCCCCCCGCCAGCGCGTGTAGATCAGTTCCTCGAGAGAGTCCCGATCGGGATATTCCATCAAATACAACTCATCGTCGACCTCAAATGGGTCGATGCCGGCTGTCAACCAGTGACTGCCTGGAGACATCTCGACGAGATACGGAGCTATGGGAGGATGGGCGACGAATTGGCTTCCGAGAGTCTCAGCCCAATCTGGGAAGCAACGCGGGGCTTCGACCCCTCGTGGTCCCCCGAACTCAAGTGCGGCATTTGTGCCGTGTAAGGCCAAAAGCCGACCCCCTTGAGAAAGCCAGGACCGAATCTCGTGTTGAGCCTTCTTCGAGGGCCTCACGTCGCAGGTGTAGCTAATGATGAATTCGCTCGATAGGAGTTCTTCCGAGTCTTCCCAGTCAGAGGAGACCGTGGTCCTAACATGGTCATGCTCGGCTAGAAGGGCAAGCAGTTCACGTCGGGCGAAGTCGATGTCGTGAAATCGGCCTCCTGCGACTAGATGCGCTCTACAGCGGCGCACTGGATCCGTCAGGGTTTTCGTCACAAGGGCAACCTCTGGTCTGGCTGCGGCGTCTAGTAGTCGACCCGCTTGAGGAACCCGCCGTCAACAGTGATGTTGGCTCCGTTGATGTGGCGAGAAACATCACCCGCAAGAAAAGCGACTACGGATGCCACATCGGAAACCGTGCCCAACTCGCCTTGGGGATGGGCTTGCTGCGTGGCTTCGAAGAACTCGGGTTTTGCGGAACTGATGGCGTCCCAATCCCCACCCTCAACCCAGACTGGCCCCGGGGAAACCACGTTGCACCGGATGCCCTCTGCACCTAGTACCTGGGCTTGTCCGAGCGTCCAGTTGGTCACAGCAGCCTTGAACGCGCTGTAACTACCGGAGCCGTTCGCAAAATGTTCAGCTACTGCAGTGGTGCCAATGCTGATGAGCGACCCGCCTCCGTCGGCAAGAGCGGACCGTGACGCTGTGACCCCGGCGACAAGGGCCCGCAGGTCGACCTCGTAGTTCTTGACCCAGTCGGCAAGTTCTTTTTGAGGTTTTGCCGAAGTGTTGTGGACGTAAATGTCTATTCCTCCCAGGGCATCCGCAGACGTTGCGACCCAGGTTTCCACCGCGGCGACGTCCGACGCGTCTAGAGCGACTCCGAACGCGCTCCCGGCCTTACTTAACTCAGCGACGGCGTCTTGGACCTCGTCCTCGTTGCGGGCGCAGATGGCTACTGCTGCGCCTTCGGCGAGGAGCGATTCTGCAATTGCGCGACCAATTCCTCTGGTCGCCCCTGTGATGAGCGCCCTCTTCCCGACCAGCCCAAGATCCATGGGATACCTCCGTCAAAGTAATTGTCCGGTTAGTTCTATCAGGTGGCCTAGATGGGGAGCTCTAGCCGCCACTGATCAACGGGGAATGTCCTTCCAGGCCAGGCCTTTGTCGACCCGGGGCTCTCCTGGCAGTTTGAGGACTCGTTCTCCCAGGATGTTTCGCTGTACCTCATCTGATCCACCGGCGATCCGGTATCCAGGGGCTCCAAGGACGTGTTCGGTCCAGGCATACGTACCCCACTCGCCAGTATCGGCAATCAACTTCGGGCCCAACACGCAACAAGCCACCTCTGAGATCAGATTCATTCCCTCGGTCCACATCAACTTCCCGAGCGATCCCTCTGGGCCGGGTGTTCCGCCACTTCGCAGGTCAGCTGCCCTCCGGTTGAGGTAGCCCTCGACTTGCACGTGGCTGTAGACACGCATGAGGTGTTGCCGGATCACCGGATCGTTAGTGGATCCTGTGGTTCTCGCCGTGGCAAGGAGTTGATCCCATGATCCGCCCGTTCGCGCAGCTCCGCCGGCTTCACCGGTATCTGACTTGTCTCGTTCGAATCCGAGTGTCGTCAATGCAACGTTCCACCCATCGCCGGTAGCTCCGAGACGTAACGAGTCGGGAATTCTGACGTTGTCGAAAAAGACCTCGTTGAACGAGGACCCTCCGCTCATCTGTCGAATCGGTCGAATCTCAATGCCCGGAGAGTCCATTGGGACCAGGAATGCTGTCATTCCGCGATGTTTTGGGGCAGTGGGATCGGACCGGGCAATCAGTTCGCCCCACTCGCAGAACTGCGCTCCAGAACTCCAGACCTTCTGACCGTTGACGATCCACTCATCGCCATCATTTTCCGCCCTGCATCCGAGTCCCGCCAGATCGCTCCCCGCCCCAGGTTCTGAAAACAACTGGCAACACAATTCTTGGGCTGAGAGGAAACGGGAGACGAACTCGTCACGCTGCCACGCTGTACCAAGCAGGTTTACCGTGGGGGCTACCAGTCCAGTTGTGACGCTGAATGACTCGTGTCGCGCCGGTACTTCAAAGCGTCGTTCCAGAGAAGAGAATGCTTGGGCGTGCTCTCGACTGAGGCCTAAGCCTCCTTGTGATATCGGCCATGAGATGGCGTGGTAGCCGACTAGCGCCTTTCGCTGCTGCCATGACTTCAGATCCTCGAGGAGTAACCGTTCTTCAGTTTCTGAAAGAGCGTGGAACACCGCCACGCTGAACGCCCCGGTTCCCCCGGAGGGTTCCTCATCTGCTGGACCCCGAGGTCTCCTCTCAGCGTTCTCCTCGAACCACGCCTCAGCCTCAGCAGTGAATTCTTCGAGGGAGACCTCCACGACAAGAAATCTAATCGATCGGTATATTCGGCGCGGGCTCAGGGCCTAGTGATGCAGGCCATTACGCTGAAAATCGTGACCCCCAAGATGACAAAGCTCGGTAGGCCACCGGATACCGACTCGGCAGAAACTCGTGGTCGTCTGATTGACGTGGCCCGAAGATGCTTTGGCGATCACGGTTATGAGGGCACCACTAACCGGATGGTTGCCAATGAAGCGGGTATCACCACAGGCGCGATCTACCACTATTTCTCATCGAAACTCGACATCTTCTGCACTGTCGAGGAAGAGGCTCATCAGTACGTGTACCGGCGCTTTGCTATCGCTCTCGAAGGTCAAGAGACAATGGTCGGCAAGTTGGAAATGATGCTTGAGACAGCACATGCGCTAAATCGCGATGATCCAACTCTCGCCAAGTTTCTCGCCTCGTACAGAATCGACTCCCAGCGCGTTCCGGAGTTGCGCGATGGTCTACAAGCAAGGGGATGGCCGATACGCGACCGGTTCGTCGCGGAGTTGGTGGCGGCCGGCATCGCTTCTGGGGAGATAGGCGAGAAGTCAGGTCCGCTGATCGATGGTCTCATGAAGACGCTCACGGTGGGACTCACCGACGCGTTTATCGAAGACCTTGAGGGTCAGCGATTGGCGATTGACGGGATCAAAGCAGTCCTCAGAGATGGGATCGCTTTCGATGCTCAACAGCCTCTTGGTTAGGTAGAACCCAGGACGTCGCGGTTCCCCTCAGCCCAGGCGATGCTCAGGACACGACGCGATATTCGCCAACCCGCCTTTGTCCTTCGCAGTTGATCCTCATAAGTCCCGCCTATAAGCCAAGACGACCCCCCGGGGGCTCCGTCACGCCGGTGTTGGGCGATCACCTGACACCGACACGTTGCAAGGTCCGACTCCAAGGAAACTTGATGGTTGCCGACCAGATGCTGGCTCACGTCTAGTACCTCAAGGGACCTCCGACAATGCTCGCTAATAGCTTCTAGGCCACTAACCCTGGTCCGACCCAGGACCGCTTCCGCGTCGGGATCGAAGATTGACTCGAGTTCATGCCATTTCCTGCTGTCCAATGCCCAGCAGTACGCGATGGTCAGGCCGATGATCTCCTGGACATCGATAAGCCGCTGGACCTCTGGGATTTCGGCCATGTGTCGACTCTAGATGTGGTTCAGCCGACTCTGTTCTCGTCGCCGGAGAAGCAGGGCTCATCGACCGTCCAAGCAACCGGTGCACCCCACTGCTCGGAGTACACGACTTCATTGGCCGGCCTCCGTCGGGCTACACCCCACCGTCCGAGTGGGTAGCCGATTGGAACCATGGCGTGCATCTGCCAGGGGCCGTCGGGTGGAAGCCCCAGCAACTCCTCCACTCTCGCCCGCTGGACCTTGAGCAATGTCGTGATTGCCGTTCCTAGACCCTCTGCCCGAGCGGCCAGGCAAAGGTTCCATAGACAGGGAAGCGTCGTTGTCTCACCCCCCGCATGGCCGAACACGAAGATCAACATTGGCGGCTGATCAAGGTTGTCGGCCAGCCATTGGGCGGACTGGTCGATCGCGAACACCTGCTGATAGGCCGGATCTTCTTGGTCTCCTGAAGCCAGCATCGACTGGGTGTCGGCGTAGCGGGTCTGGTTCAACTCATCGAGACACTCTCGGTAGATCCTCTGGATGGTCTGTCGAAGTTTCAAGTCGGTGACACAGAGAAATCTGAGTCTCATTTGATTGCCCGAAGACGGTCCGCGTATCGCTGCGTCAAAGAGTTCCGGTACCACGCCTTCGGGCAGGGAATCGGCTGAGAGGCGCCTCATTGCACGAGTTGTGTAGATGGCCTCCAGAACATCCATGGACCGCTCCTTTGGTTCCACCAACAATGGGGCAACCTATCTCGCAAAGATGAAAAGAAATAACCATTCGGTTAGTTCCTGCGGAACTTCGACAATAAGGTCCGTGTAGTCCGGTTCCGGAACCGTAAAGGAGTCATGCAGTGACGAATACTCCGACCGAGGTCGTGTCTTCTTTTATCGCCTCGATCGAGCGACGCGACGCTGCAGCCGCTGTCGCCCACCTTTCGAGCCAGTGCGAATACGACAACGTCCCGATTGGCAAGGTCCACGGGAAAGTGGCTGTCCTTGACATCCTCGAACCACTGCTTGGCTCCTGCTTAACGGTTGAATGGCCGGTGTTGCGAAGCGCAGCAGAAGGAAACTTGGTATTCAATGAACGACTTGATCGGTTCGAGATGGCTCACGGGTGGGTTGAGCTCGAGGTCGCTGGAATGTTTGAGGTGACGGACGGGGAGATCAGCCTCTGGCGCGACTACTTCGACCTTGCCACCTTCCAGAACCAACTCCCAGGATCCTGAGGCCGGTGCCCGGACACGGGCTGCAACAGCGAAAGAACGACGAGTAGCAAGGAGATCAGATGTCGGGTCGCCTGGACGGCATGGTTGCCGTCATAACCGGTGCGGCAAGCGGCATCGGTGCCGGCACAGCGCGCAGCGTCGTCACGATTCCCACCCGGATGTCTGCCGCTGCCTTGTCGCTATTATTCGATGCGGTGCAATTCTGCTGCTGGCCTGCATTCGGCGAGCGGTGCGGCCGAAAGCGGCTGACGCACCGGAAGCGACGGCAGTGGAGCGCGTCCATCGCGCAATGCGAATCAAGAGAGTGTAGAGCACTGTCGTGGGAAGGCCACGCCAAAGTCAAACTTCCCGAGGTGTGAAGAAA
>ENA-UPTF01000355-UPTF01000355.1-marine-metagenome-genome-assembly--contig:-NODE-355-length-33032-cov-4.943984_pt1 | contig 33032 bp, 27 predicted proteins | sample MGYA00238166_ERZ767019 | MGnify/ENA primary metagenome ERZ767019 (study PRJEB28930, sample SAMN06266391) | marine metagenome | isolation source: Sea water from 250 m depth | place: Atlantic Ocean | study... | reverse complement strand
TAGGCCGAGCAATCCGAGATATCGACCCCAAAGGTGAAAATGTGCTTACTGGGGTGAACTTCGGACGTGGCCTGCCTCGGTCGTTGGCGGCCCCAGGAGTACCAGTTGCGTCCGTAGGTAACCTGGAGACCTATGGCGTCCTTACAGGCATAGAAGACGATCAAAGGGACGAAGCTCTCGATATATTTTCACGTATGTATTCTCCCGCTATGGGCCGTGGCCAGGTGATGGACTATTTGTCCCACACCGGGATGGATGCGCTGAAAGGTGCTGACATTTTGAGTACCGCTCCTGAGAAATATTCCTCCAGTATCGAATATGGGAATAACTCGGTGGCCCAATACATGAGAAACATAGCCCAAACTCACATAGCTGGGTTCGGAACCCGTTTCCTATACACGACGGCCCCATATAATAGCTTCGACACTCATGCTGGCCAGATGGTCGGACATTCCGCCCTTTGGGCAGAAGTTTCCACTGCCGTGCGCGACTTCCAGGCAGATCTCACTGAGAACAATGCGTCTAACAACATGACGCTCTTGATCTTCAGCGAGTTCGGTCGCCGAGCCCACGACAACGGATCTGGCACTGACCATGGGTCCGGCGGAATCGCATTCGTCGTCGGCGACAACGTCAAGGGCGGCGTCTACGGTGAATACCCATCCTTGGCAGAGAACAAACTGCTTGAAGGCGACCTTCACTACAACAACGACTTCCGGGGGTTGTATTCCACTTTGTTAGAAAAGTGGATCGGCATTGATGCCCAGCCTGTCGTGGGTGGTAACTTCGAACAAATGGCGTTCATCTAAACAGACGAACCGACTAGTAAACGAGGTAATGATGACTACTGAAGCTCTGGGAGTATCCCTTCAATACAGTCACAGCATGGGGCGCGGCGAGTTCGCTGGCCCCGGTTTCCGCAATCCGGTCGCCATGGCTCGAGGCGCCGACGACCTGATGTACGTTGTCAACCGATCTTACGAGTACCGGCCCGATGGTAAACGAATCACAATTTGCACCGTTGATGAAGAATACATTGGCGAGTTTGCCCGAGGAGTCCACACGGCTGGTGTCACCGACATTGTCACCGACGACGGTTCACTGATCTGGCCTACGAGCGTGGCCTTGGACAAAACCGGCAACGTCTACGTTGCAGACGAATGGTTGAACCGCATATCAATATTTACCAAAGATGGCGAGTGGATAGGCAAGTGGGGCACCGAAGGCAATGGCAATGGAGAGATCAACAAACCATCCGGTATGGTATTTGACACTGACGACAACATGATCATGGTCGACAGTCAAAATAATCGGATACAAAAACTAACGAAAAACGGAGAGTTCATCTCTTCTTTCGGGACTCGCGGCTCCGGAAACGGCGAATTTAATTTACCTTGGGGAATAGACTTGGACGCGGACGATAACATATACGTTGCTGATTGGCGCAACGACCGTATTCAAAAGTTCACCAAGAACGGAGTTTTCTTGATGGCCATTGGGACTTCAGGAATAGAACCCGGAGAATTGAACCGACCAACAGACGTAGCGGTCGACAGCTCAGGCATGATATACATAGCCGACTGGGGTAACGAACGGATGCAAATGTTCGATCCAGCCGGAAAGTTCGTTACGCTAACGACTGGGGACGGCACAATGTCTAAATGGGGCAAGGACAAACTTGACGGCAACACTGAAATGTGGGAACTACGAGAGATTGCCCAGGGACTAGAGCGTGAGCGCGACTTCTGGGGCCCCGTAGCAGTGACAGTCGACGAAGAAAACCGAGTGTTTGTCGTTGAGTCCTGTCGCAACCGCATCCAGGTATTTCGGCGCCAAGAGCCCATGTTCCGCGGCGGAGGACGTCTCTAAATAAGAGACCAGAATTCACCGAACCATCAGTTAAAAAGGGGGACTTCGTCCCCCTTTTCTTAAATTTACCCCTCTTTAAAAGGCAACAGAACCGTGACTACTCAAGATGAATTAGGAGCCCAGCTCAAAACTCTGGGGATCAGACTTACCCCGCAGAGATTGGCAATTGCGGAAGTCGTGGTGAACTCGGGCGACCACCCTTCCGTGAAAGAGATCTTCGGACGGGTCAAAGAATTCTTTCCGTACGTAACTCTTGCAACGGTATATTCCACGCTAGCCGTTCTAGAGCAAGCCGGCATAGTGCGGGAATTACCGTTCCAAAAGCAGTCAAGGTACGACGCTAATCTTTCTCCTCATGCGAATCTTGTCTGTGTCGGATGTGGAAGTGTCCACGACGCTGACGTCGGCCAAAGCATGGTCGCAGACTTACGTGAACGACTAGAGAACTCGTCAGAATTCCAATTCACCGGCCAACGTGTGGACTTCTACGGTTGGTGCCCAAACTGCGCCAACCGTCGTGACCATCAGAACTAACAGTTTAACGGTCAATCGGTAGGTTCACGATATCTACCGGGGCGATCTCATCTGCCAATTCAAATCCAAAAACCTTAGCGTAAAAGTACAACTCAGCTTCTAAGACTCTCTTTATATTTTCGGAACGACGGAATCCGTGCTGTTCACCTTCGAACGAAATGTATGCTGTGGGGACACCCTTGGCTTTAACAGCGTCGAACATCATTTCAGCCTGGTTCGGCGGTACTATCTGATCCTCTAGGCCCTGGAATAATATCAAAGGACAAGATAGAAGCTCCGTATGCTTGATGGGAGATCGCTCTGCATACAGGTCCTGGCACTCAGGGTAAGGACCTACGAGGCCGTCTAAATACCGCGACTCGAATTTGTGAGTTTCTTTGGCCAGAATTTCCAAATCGCTAACCCCATAGAGACTAGCCCCTGCCTTGAAGACTTCTTGGAATGTGAGCGCTGCAAGCGTGGTATATCCGCCCGCACTGCCACCATCAATGGCTAACCTATCACTATCTACTTCGCCATTAGAGACCAGATACCGAGCAGCGTTGGAGCAATCATCCACATCAACGATCCCCCAGGCCTTATTCAACCTCTCACGGTATTTCCGCCCGTAGCCAGTACTACCGCCGTAATTAACATCCAAAACACCTATTCCACGACTGGTCCAATACTGATAGCCAAGATTCAAAGCAGTGCTGGCCGCTGACGTTGGGCCGCCGTGACTCTTCACTAATAAAGGTGGCTTTTCTGCCTTCGGAGCTTGGAAATCTACGTTACGCGGCGGGTAATAGAAAGCGTGAGCCGTCTCCCCATCTTCAGTTTGGAATTCCACTGGTCGAGCTGCCGACAGGTAGCCTGGGTCGACTTCAAGTTCGTGAGATTTTTTCAGTTCCCACCACTTGCTGCTGGCCAAATCGAACTGGACCAATGTTTGTGGAAGAGACGGTGCTCCTCCGACGAAAACGATCTTGCCGTCACCGGCTTTGATATCGCCTCGGCCCATTTCGGAGAAAGGCGTGTCAATTGCGAGCAACATCCCTGATTCTATATGGAGCATAGCGATTTTCCACTCGCCTCGCTCTACGTAACTGCAAGCGATCAGTTCCTCGGACGCGAATGAGTAAGAACCAATCCCCAATACCCACTGCGGTTTACCGAACTCTGCGTTCTTATCGGTTAATTTTCTGGCGCGACCATCTTCATAGCGATATATGTTCCACCAGCCGCTGCGGTCAGATACGAAATGAAGCACATTATCAGGTGACCACTCCGGCTGGAATATAGACTCGGCTTTGCCTCCGGCCACAAGTTGAGGCTCTTCTATACGACCACAATCATCTACACGGCACGTCCAGAGTTCTGTACCGTCCCAAGGCATGTTCGGGTGGTTCCAGGTTAACCAGCACAGAATAGAACCGTCAGGACTCATTCTCGGATTGGAGCAGAAATCAGACCCCTGGAATAAAACCTCCGGCTCTAACTTGCCTGTTGCATCAACTGCAACTATTGAGTTCGCCGGTTCTCCTCCTCCGGTATGATCCTCTCGGACACAGATGATACGATTCCGAGTGTAATCGAAGCATCCGTCCGCGTAACGCACATCGACCTCAGGCGTAATCGCCACGGGTTCGCCGCCATCATCCTGCCGGTAAATGCGTTGATCGGAAAAATTGGTAAAGTAGACAACTCCGTCATAGACGATGTACTCACCGCCTCCATACTCATGGACCTTAGTACGGGCACTGAATGGTTTTGGAGTAATATCGGTTACTTCACCAGCAGAATTACGCTTCACAACCACCATACGACCTTCTTCTGAAGGGCGCATCTCCATCCAATATATATCCTCATCGTCCAGAGCAATCTGGCCCAGACCGATAACACCAGCCATTACAAGATCGGTTGTGATCGGCGATTTCCAAGATCCGTATGGAGCAGTAGTAGGCATGGAGTCTCCTAATCGTTGTGGACAATGTTTGGGCAATTATAGCTGGGCAACCGACACTATAAAAAGAGCCTATCTGTTGGTTGACCGACAAGTTAACGGCCTCTATATTTGTTGCAACTTCGCCTCGAATTAAACCGTGAGCCACAAGGACAAGCCATGACCGAAGCCCAAGACCATCGCGAAGTAAGAATGCCACCACCAACGTTGGAAGAGGTCAGTCCTGACATATACGCTTACATTCAATTGGATGGCAGCTGGGGATTGAATAACGCTGGATTCATCAGGGGAGAGGACTCGCTTACGTTAATTGACACCTGCTTCACCGAAGCTCGTACAAGAGCCTTCTTAGAAAACATTCGCGGGGTATCTTCATTGCCTATGAAGACTCTAGTGAACACCCACCACCACGGCGACCACACTCACGGAAATTACTTGGTCAGAGGCGCAGACATAATAGGACACGAACTCTGCCGACAAACAGTGATCGAAACAGGTCTCCAGGCCTTGCATCCACTATTCCCTGGGGTAACGTGGGGAAATCTGGAATTGGCTCCTCCATTTATTACTTTCAATGATCACATGGAATTACACCTGAACGGCCTCAAAGTCGAACTGATCTTCATGGGCCCAGCCCACACCACCAACGATATCGTCATCTGGGTTCCAGAACGTAAATTATTGTTTTCCGGAGACCTAATATTCAACCAGGGCACTCCTTTCGTAGCAATGGGGTCAGTGTCAGGGTCATTACAAGCGGTAAAGCGTCTAAGAGAACTCGGCGCTGAGACTATAATTCCCGGCCATGGTTCGGTTTGCGGACCAGAAGTGATAGACGGCATCGAGGACTACCTTACATTTATCGAAAACACCGCACGGGAAGCATTCAAGGCAGGCGCGAGTCCGTTGGATGCAGCCCGGCAGACCGACTTGGGCCAGTTCGCAGATTGGCACGATTCCGAACGTCTTGCGGGGAACTTACACCGGGCGTACTCCGAACTTCGTGAAGAGCCCGCCGGAACCCCCTTGGACTTGATACCTATCGTATCGGATATGGTCTCCTTAAACGGAGGGCAGCCTGTCCGATGCCTAGCATAGATGCGCCCTAAAGGATGTCGTAATGTTTGACGGCGCGCTGTCTCACATCAGAGTTGTAGATTTCACAACACATGTAGCGGGACCATATTGCACCAAACTTCTAGCAGATTACGGCGCAGACATAATCAAGGTAGAGCTTCCAGGGGTAGGGGACTCAGGGAGAAGAATGGGCCCTTTCCCGAATGATATTCCTCACCCGGAAAAAAGTGGCCTCTTCCTCCACTTGAACACCAACAAACGCTCGATAACACTAGACCTGAAAAGCAGCGCCGGGAGAAAGGTCGCGATCGCCTTAGCCAATACTGCTGACCTAGTTGTCGAGAATTTCCGGCCTGGTGTGATGGATCGCCTTGGACTCGACCTTAAAACGTTACAGGCCTCTAATCCCAGGCTAGTCATGACGTCTATTAGCAACTTCGGCCAAACTGGGCCTTACCGTGACTACAAATCGTCTGATCTCTTAGTTTACGGCATGGGCGGCGAGATGAATTCCACTGGATTGGCGCATAGAGAGCCTATTAAGTTGGGAGCGAACATTGTCCTGTATCAAGCAGGCTCGGTAGCCGCCGTAGGAAGTGCTGGAGCGTTGTTTCTGACCCAAAATGATGGACCTGGTCAGTTGGTCGACGTATCCATCATGGAAACCCAGGTGGGATCCATAGACCGCAGGATGAGCGCGCTAATAGCGTACCAATACACCGGTGAGAACAGCACCAGAATGCCCTTTGGAGCCTCCGGTTACCCAATAGGGGTCTACCCATGTGAAGACGGCTACCTGGAGGTCACAGGAGGCCTGATATATTTCCCCCGAGTAGTAGATATGCTCGGAAATCCCCCAGAACTGCTGCACCCTCGGTGGTATCAACCTCAGTCACAAGGCGACCCTGAGCTTAAAGATGAATTCGAAGGTCATTTCCTTTCATGGACGTTACAGCACGGTAAACTCGAAGCTTGGCAGATTGCCCAAAGGTCAGGGGTCCTTAGCGGGCCGTTAAACACCATGGAAGACATATCTAAAGACAAGCATTTCAATTCCCGAGGAGCCTTTGCCCAAATCGATCACCCAATTGCAGGCGTCCTGAGATATCCAGGTCGTCCCTTCACCATGAGCGAATCTCCCTGGGCTGTACGCCGCCCGGCCCCTTTACTAGGACAACACAATAAAGAGATTCTTGAGGAGCTTGGCTATGGGCCTGACGATATAGCGCTCCTTCGGACACAGGGTGTTATATGACCAAGCTACCGCTTGATGGAATACGTGTACTTGAAATGACTGTAGTCTGGGCCGGCCCTTATTGCACATCCTTTCTGGCTGATCTAGGAGCAGAGATCATAAGAGTGGAGTCTCTGGCCACTTTTGCGCCCTTGACCAGGGGTGTCCGGGCTCATCCCACTAAGCTTCAACTCGAAAACCAGCCTTTGTTCATGGGCGGTTACCCAGACCGACAACCCGGTAGCAGGCCCTGGAACCGTTTTCCTATATTTAATGTCCACGCGCGAAACAAACGCAGCATGACACTCGATTTGTCTCAACCCAATTCCATGGATATTTTTAAAGATTTGGTAAAGGTTAGCGATGTCTTTGTAGAAAACAACGTAGTCGCCCGCATGGATGATCTTGGGATTGATTACCCGATGCTTAAAGAGCTGAGAGAAGACATCGTAATGCTGCGGATGCCAGCGTATGGGACTACTGGAGAATACAGGGACTATCGGGCTTTGGGGATCCATTTGGAAGGTGTCATTGGCCACACTCTTTTACGCGGATACCCAGATATGGACGCCTCCGGAAACACTCCGGTTTATATGGCAGATGCCGCTGGAGGTAGCCACGGCGCGTTCGCGGTGTTGGCTGCCCTTCATTACCGTCGTAGAACGGGCAAGGGGCAATACATAGAGCTAGGACAGGCGGAGGATGCCATGCCGATGATGGGCCAGTTTTTCATGGACTACACCATGAACCACAGAAATTCTTCCACCATTGGAAATCGACATCCGACCGCCATCCAAGGCTGTTACCCATGCCTTGGCAAGGACCGATGGGTCTGCATTACTATACGTGACGACCAGGAATGGTTGTCGTTCTCTAGAGCATTAGGCGACCCACAATGGGCCTCCGATCCAAAGTTCTCAGACAGCATCAGCCGCTGGGAGAACCATGATGAAATTGACACCTACATCAGCCTATGGACTCAGAAGATGGAAGATTTCGACGCAATGCGAATACTTCAAGCATCAGGGGTAGCAGCCGGCCCAGTTATGAACCAACAAGATTCCTATGAGAACCCACATTTGATAGAAAGGAGCATGTTCCAAGAAGCTTCCCAAGAGGACGCGGGCACTCATTTTTATCCCCGTGCGCCTTATACCATGTCCCTGACGCCCCCTAACATCTCCCGTGGACCCGTACGGCTCGGTGAGGACAATGAGTACGTCTATAAATCGGTTCTGGGATACTCCGATTCTTATTACAAAGAGCTGGAAACACAGGGTCACATTTCCATGGACTATCCTGACTACATGGAGTAGGTTGCCCCATAGCTGTACCTTAGATTAAATATGACATCTGACCTAATCTGCAAACAGCTCGTCCACTTTTCGCTTTCGTTCGTCTTCGGAATCCCCGCCTCCTTGGACTGCCGCGTATAACTCGGGTCCGTATTCGCGGATACGCACCACTACGGGCAGGGGTAAAGCGTGACCGAATGCTAGGGCTTGCTGTTTTGCTTCAAGTCGCGACAGTACCGAACGTAAAGAGCGACTACCTGAGGTTCCTGATAGAACGGCATCTATGTCTCGTTCATTATCCAACAGGCAACTGAAACGGGTCCCCACTTGGCTTAAAACCTCAGAATCGATCCCACTGGGCCGCTGGTCTATAACCATCAAGGTAACGTTATACTTCCTAAGCTCCCGGGCGATGATGCCGAAAATCGTCTGAGATGCAACACCGGTGTTCAAGAACTTGTGGGCTTCTTCGACGACTATTACCAACGGTCGGGGCTCTTTTCCTTCACCCCCCATTGCTGATTCCTTCGCCTCGACGTACTTCCGGTGGATTCGGCGAGTGAGCAAATTACTGACCAATATATAAGCTGCTTCATCATCACCGTAACGACCGAATTCCAAGACTACGTGCTGGCCTCGTTCAAGGTGTTCTATCATCTGTGCGGAGGTGTCAGTGCGACTGTGCTCCACCATAAATCCGTGACGGGCAAACCGCCCCATACGATTATATAGAGCGCGTAACGCCCCTGAATTAACCTGCAATTCCTCTGCCAAATCCAACAGAGAACCGTTCCTGCCTACATCCAAAAATTCCTTCAACCAGCTGTCTTCGCCGTACTTTTCCCGCAAGTTGTAGGCGGCAGAGGCTGCGACATCTGATAGGTTTAAGGACTCCCTGAGTAGTTCCACGTCCTCAGGATCTACGTGATTGAAACCTATATGTACAGTTTCGTCGGTGGACAAACCTCGACGACGAGAGTGTTCTTCATCCAAAGTGAAAGTCGATACCTTCGCTCCGAAGAGTTGTTTCAAACCTTTAACAGCTACACCTTTATCAGTGTCCTGCCCCTGCCAGCCGTACTCACTATGCATATCGAATATCAGAGACGAAGCTTCACCGTTTTGAAGTATTCCAGTAAGTAGCAGTCTAGTAAGAAATGTCTTACCGGTACCGCTCTTTCCGAATACTCCTATCGATCTCTTGACTAATTCACCTAGATCTAAGCAGAGTTTGGTCTCCATATCGAGAGGGCTGCCGATCCAGAAATGCCCACCTTCTTCGCTGCCGAATACCGTTTCAACGTCCTCTTGTGATGCAGTAAAGGCACGGGAAAAGTGCGAAGGGATGCTTTTTGCCGCCACTGGTGCCGTTTCGTCACCCTTAACATCCGGCATGGTCAATTGAGGTAGAACCGACACTGAACCGAAAGCAACGGTCCCCTGAAGTGCCTGCGCCACAAATGCGTCGTCTGTTGAAATCGGAACGAACTTCATGCGGGGGTCGGTGCTACCAAGAGCAACATCCGTGACTACTCCAAAAAACCGGTTATCAGTCCCTTCTAGGGTCACAAAAGTACCAACTCGTATCTGTTCTACAGACACTCCCGGGTCGAGCTTTACCTCGACTCCATTGGCCACCGATCCTTCTATGACCATGCCTAGTGGCAATCCGGGCACGGCCGATATATGGCCATTAACCGTACCATTGTTTTCCGAGTGTTGAGTCACGGGGCAACCCTCTGCAGAATAGAATTCAGCCTGGCCACGTCGGTTGATAATTCCACTGCCAAAGTACGACAAGCCAAAGCAAGGAAATCTGAAGGCTGATCGTGAGAAAGCATCACTTGCCTGATAAAAGCGCCGACTATCTCATCAGAGTGAGGTGTCCCCGAATTTAAGATCAAGCGCAACAGGTCTAGTCTGGAGGCGAAGAGTGATATTTCTTCTGAGTTGCATTCGTAAACAAACGAATGAACCCTTGGTGGTCTTGGTGGTAAGTACTGGTGGGTTATACCATCTTCGATATGACCGGCGATGAGCACTTGAAATCGAGAGGTGAGTAACCGAGCCAGTTGTGGATTATCTCTAATCACATCCTCTTCAGTATCGGCATCTTCGCCGCGAGCGAGTACTGGTCTGGCCGAATCCAGTGGCTCAGTGGTCACGCTGCCGACCACTCCATATATATCAGGGGAATCAGTGCGGACCAGAGCACCTAGGCCTGGGGCTCCATCTAATTGATAGCACTGGGCGATAAACGATGTAGACGTAGACTCAACGACTTCCCCAACTCGCCGTGATATTAATAGCTCTGTCATGACAAGGGCTCCATGAACAAAAGCCTCCAGAGATCAGCGCGCAGTGAACTAACAGGCCCATCAATACCAGCGGAGATATCGTTCTCGAAGCCACATCCAGAACATAGACCCATCTTCAACCCAACTTCCTTCGCCGGAGTTTCGTCCGTTCACGTAGACATTATCACAATATGCAAACTAGCCCTCGGGGTCAATGTCACCGAGGGCCAGTCTTAAAGACCAATAGTGAAGATTAGCTCGGATTATCCGAGAGAGACAGGTAGATCCTTTACAGATCGGAACGTGATACTCGGCTGATATTCGGCCTCTGGGTTCTGCAACTCTAGGTTAGGATATCGTTCGGCTAAAGCGCTGAAGACTTCCTGTCCTTCGACTCTGGCGATGGTGGCACCCAAACAGTGGTGCACACCGGAGCCAAATGCCACATGAGGATTCGGCCAGCGAGTGATGTCCATGGTGTTCGGGTTTTCGAATTTATTTGGATCGCGATTGGCCGAAGATATAAACCACCGGATCCGGTCGTCCTTTTTTATTTGCTTACCACGCATCTCAACGTCCTCAGAAGCGAGACGTTGGATGGACTTCACGGGGGAGTCGTACCGCAAGGCCTCCTCAGTGGCCCGCACCATCATACCTTGAGGGTCAGTCTTCAAAAGGTCCCATTGATCACGGTTGTTCATAAAGGCCCTAGTGCCGTTACAGATCAGGTTGATGGTGGTCTCGTGGCCAGCTAGTAACAACAAACCTGTGTTGACCAACACCTGTTCACGAGTGAAGACGCCTGATTTTTCTCCTCCTGCCAGGACAGATATGAAATCGTCTTGTGGATTGTCTATCCGTTCATCAACTAATGGATTGACATAGTCAAGCATTCCCTGCATACCTTCGGTCAGCGGACGCATCCGGTCAGGTTCACCACGACCTATGTTGAGGAGCTTTTCCGCTAACATTCGTATGTGCGGCCTCTCCCCTTCGGGAACACCCATCATCTCGGCTATTACAAGCACGGGCAGAGGGACTGCCAGGTCCCGCATCAGATCCACACCATCGCCCCTGGCTTCGGCGGCATCCAGAAGATCGGCAACAGCTGACTTTACCAGCGGCCGCCATTCTTCCATTGATTTAGGCGAGAAATAAGTGTGAACTACTTTCCGCATTTCCAGATGATCGGGGCGGTCGTACTGTATGAATTGCTTACCTTGGTAGTTACGAACGAAGTCATAGAGCTCGGTATCTGACTCGTATATTGCTGGATAGGCCGGTCGCGGATCGTTAAGGAACACGTCGCTCGAAAACTGTTCGTGGTTTCGAGTGAGCCACACCAGGTCGTCATGACGTGTTATCACCCAAAGTTCATATAGCTCGTTCCAATGAACAGGGTCTTCGTCCCTGATCCGACCGTAATATCTGTATGGATCCTGGATAACTTCCGCAGTGAACATGTCATCGTTGATTGTTGTAACCATATCAATCACCAAAATATAGTCAAATTGTGTCCGAATGGAATTGGGGCAAAGTTAATATAATAAGAAGTATTTGTCAATGAATGAGCGAACCGTAACGCCCCAATTCATACTCGGCGTCACTAGGACTCGAAGTTATTGTTTGTAATTCTGTTCGACGTGATTAATAATTGGCTATCCAACAAGGACGTAGATCTTGGGAGTACTCAATGCGCATTCTACTAATCGCCACCAACAGGCACGACAGGCTCCAAAGTAGACTTAACGCCCAGCCGATGCCGATTGGACTCGCCTACATCGCAGGCCACCTTGATCATGAACTCCATGAGGTTAAGGTACTTGATCTCATGTTTTCCGATGACCACCTAGCTGAGGTAGAAGCTACTGTAAAACAATTCCAGCCACAAATGGTCGGAATGTCTGTCCGGAACCTCAGCAACCACAGCTATATGAACACGATCTGGGCCCTGCCTATCAGCAAAGCTGTCATCGACCGGATACGTTCAGTGAGCGACGCAATCATTGTTTGCGGCGGCCCAGCCTTCTCGATCATGCCATCGGAGATACTAGAATTGTTAGGGGCCGACATAGGCCTAGCAGGGGATGCCGGCGAAACATTTGCAGCACTTGCGGACCGGATCGCCGACGGAGAACCTAGCTATTTCGACCTGCCCGGTCTCGTTTACAAGAAGAACGGACAGATCATGCTGAATGAAGGCTATTGCACATCCGAGTTCGCCAAGCCTCCTCGATTGGAAGACCTAGATATGGAGCGGTACAACAAAGCTGGTTTTGGTATCGGCATCTTGACGAAACTTGGAGGATTTTACTATCCAGCCAACGCATCGGAAACCCAGATTAACGAGTCTGGATGGCGAGTCATCCGGCCCATAGACGAGGTCGTAGCTGAAGTCAAAAGCATGAAAGAACGCTTCGGAATGAAAAAGGTGTTCTTTGTGGACAATGGGTTCAACTTACCATTGGACCATGCAAAGTCCCTGTGCAGCCAGTTAATCGAATCTGAAGTCAACATACGTTGGAACACCTGTTTAGCACCGTTCAACTGCGACACGGAACTCATAGGCCTCATGAAGGACGCTGGCTGCGGGTTGGTAATGATGGTCAACCGAAGCGGCAATCCCGGCGATATGGGAAGCATGAATGAAGAAAACGAAGCCCTCGCCGAGGTTTGCCGAATGTGCGATGAAGGTGGACTGCACTACAACATCGGCAAACAATTTGGAGAACCCGGTGAGACAAAGGAAAGCGTCGATAATAAACTAGACTTCCTACGCAGCGTTAACCCGGCGGTGGCCAGCTTGAGGGTAGGTGTCAGCGTAATGCCAGGAACAGAGGTCGCCGCCATAGCGAAACGCGAGGGCCTGATCAACGATGAAAGCGAGTTGGTGAAACCAACTTTTTACATAGCCGATGAGGTTAAAGACTGGATCGTAGACTACCTTCAAGAACAAGTGAGCAAAGATCCTCGCTGGAACCTAAGCTAGGTGCTAGCGCGCGTATCCATGCGTTAGATCTTGACCGTTCCTATCAAGCGATGCGTCAGAATTACCGTAAACCTAGAGATACTCGCATATTCCGTTCCGTGTAGGCCTGGGCTTTTAACCTGACGCGCGTATCAGTTCGATACATTCCGAATTCTGAACAACGAACATATCATTCCACTGCTGTAACACGACCACTCAAGCTAGGGGCCCCTTTGCGCATTAATCCAAACCAGAACGCCACCAATACGGTGGCACCAGCTGCTAGGGTCAAGGCTATACTCCAACTCCACTCTCCCGCCAACAGAGCCAGAGGGAACGCACCTAGAAAATGGAAACCTGGTGTGAACTGGAGAACTCCCATCACTCGCCCCCTCACATCCGAAGGTGATTCTAACTGGAGTATAGTGGATGAGAATGGCCAGACTGCTCCGAGACCGAAGATTCCCACCAGTAAGAACATCACCCAGGAGAACCAAAACCAGTCGGACCAGGCGAAAACGGTCAAGAACAGCGCGAACAGCGCCACACTGGTCAACATCGATCGGTAAATATAAGACGTACCTAATAGCGGCAATAGAACGTTCCCGATAAGAGACCCAATGCCTGAAGCCAAATACAACAGCCCGACTCCCGCAGCCCCGACTGCCAAAGTGTCCTTGGCCATGGCAGGAAGAATCTGAAGATGGGACATGCCAAACCCGCCAAATGAACAGGTAATCACAATAACTGTGAGCACTAATGGGGTTTTTTTGATAAAAGAAATACCATCCGCGAAATTTCTGAAGACCGATTGACCAGTAACAGGCTCCGATTGACTAGTCCGACCAATATTGGCAACGCAGGCTACGCTTAACAGATAGCAGGCTGCAATTGCCATTAGACTTGCCGACAGGCCCCAGATTTCGATAATCATCCCTGCAATAGGTGGGCCTACAATTCGCCCGGCGTGAACTGCTGCATTCTGCATAGCGACAGCGTCCAACAACGATCCTTGGTCAACCAGGTCTGACACCATCGTCATTCGCGCTGGCATGTTCAAGGATTGAATCACACCTAGTCCTGCCGCCGCAGTATAAATATGCCAAATGGCTATAACATCGGCAAGAGTGAGAAGGCCTAATATTGCGATCAGACACCCCACTCCAGATTGAGTGATAATCAACACATATCGACGGTCGAATCGATCAGCCGCTACCCCTGCTAATAGCAAGAAGGCTACATTGGGAACGCCGTAAAGAAATATAACCAAACCCAGTTGCGCAGATGAGCCGGTGACTTCCAGAACCAACCAACCAATCGCGAGGAATTGTGTCGCCTGAGCAACCGACTGGATGGAACTACCTAGCCAAAACCAACGGAAAGACGGTAAATACAAGATGGCCGAAAGTCGACTTATATAACCCATAAGGTAAGCTCAGAAACCGAATCTCCAACATCGGCCATCCATTGTTACAAGATGTGTCAAGTTATTTAAGGAGAATTCGCGAGCTTAGGAAGTGTTTTTCCAGCATCGGCTGCAATCGCAGTCTCCATGGCCTCGATTGCTACCTCGATTTGCGCGTCGTCTGGCTGCCTGGTAGTCAACTTCTGGAGCCACAGACCTGGCTGAGCAACCATCTTGCCGAACCAGGCGTCTTGATGGCTTCCGCTGAAGCGAAGAAACTCATAGCTAACCGCTGCAATCACGGGCAGCAATAGTATGCGCGAGGCAATTCGCCATTCCAGGGGCGGACCAAACAACAATGCAAACACGAACACTGAGACAACAACCACCGTCAGCAAGAATGCCGTGCCGCATCGAGCATGTGGAGTACCAAATCGCCGTACGTTCTCGACGGTAAGTGGTAACCCCGCCTCCAATGCATGCACTGTCATATGCTCAGCACCGTGGTATGCAAAGACACGTTTAACATCTTTAAGTAAGCTAATGGCGCTTATATAACCCAACAAAAAAAGCAGCCTGATCGCTCCTTCTACGACCTCACTCAGAAAATCCGAGTTCAAAACTGGAGTCAATGCCCAGGCTATGAGAAGCGGAGTAATAAAAAATAATCCAATTCCGAACACCAAGGAAAATCCTAGGGTAGACGCCATGACCCACCCTGAAATTCCATCTTCAGCATTATGGTCTTGATCGAGAACGGCCATGTTGGCTGAAAGTTGAAGCGCCTTAATTCCAAGGAGCATGGTCTCTAACAAAGTGAGGACCCCTCGGACCAAAGGCCAACGACGAGGACGTCCATTATAGATAGAACTCAGCGGTTCTTGGTGGCGTTCGATGGAGCCGTCTTCACGCCGAACCGCAAGGCCAAAATGGTTTCGGCCACGGATCATAACTCCTTCGATTACGGCCTGTCCTCCATACATATGTGGGGTTTGGTCTGCCAAATTGATCCCTCTATTGCGTCAGTTTCTGATCTAAAGCATTCTCTAGTTGGCGAGCATACAACCGACTTAAAAGAAAGATCGAGGGCTAGTCGCCCTCGATCTCTTCAGTTGCTGTAACGGCGGTAGCTGATCCCGCCGCGATAATAGACTATCCCAAGTTATAGCGGCGCTTCATGCGCTCGATGCGACCTTGAGTGTCTACCACCCGTTGCTCTCCGGTGTAGAAAGGATGACACTTGCTACATACCTCTACGCGGAGGGTAGGTTTAGTGGCGCCGGTGTTGAACACGTTGCCACAGGAACACGTCACGGTTGAATTATAAAAATGAGGATGAATCTCTGCTTTCATATATCAAAATCTCTCTTAGCTAGGCGGCTTCCACCGGGTATACGCTGACCCTGCGACGTCCTTTGGCAGCCCATTCAAACTTTACTTCTCCGTCGACGGTTGCAAAGATCGTATAATCTTTACCTAGGCCGACGTTGGTGCCTGGTTTGATGCGGGTGCCCCGTTGCCGGACGATAATACATCCGCTGGTAACTTTTTCTCCGCCATACCGCTTAACGCCTAACCGTTTTGAGTTGCTGTCTCGACCGTTATTGGTACTACCGCCAGCCTTCTTGTGGGCCATTATTTATTCCCTTCTCCGCCGTCAGCTTCGGCATTAGCCGCTGCAGCGGCTCTCCGCCTAGGAGCTCGAGGCTTGCTCAATTCGATGTCTCGAATGCGAAGACGCGTATACGTCTGCCTATGACCTCGTTTTCTGCGATACCGATTCTTGGCCTTATACTTAAAGACCATCAACTTGCGGTCTTTGTAATGAGACACAACCTGGGCTGTGACTTTCGCACCTTCCACCAAAGGAGCGCCAATCGTGACGACTCCTCCGTCTGAAAGCGCTAGTACTTCACCGAATTCGGCTATTGAGTCTACGGCGTTCGGCAGGAGTTCAACATCTAGCGTGTCACCAGGTTGGACTCGGTATTGTTTCCCGCCTGTTTTAAATACTGCGTAATCCATGTAATCCTCGACCTGTAATACTACGTGAGGCCTATAGACCTGTCAAGGAAATTTATGCCCAATCTCATCTATACAGAACGAGCTCAGTTCCCACTCCTATATACACTACACGAGCGACTTATGACACATGGCATTGATATATAATTAAGCCTGATTAGAGGCGTCAGTATCCTGGCGATATCCTGCTGAATACGAGATAAAAGGTGCACCCTTTAATCGAGTACTCTTTATTTGAACTCTCCCGCAAGGCGATGATGATTCAGTGACTATAGACGAGCTAGAAGGACAAGAACTCAGAACGGCTTTTTTGGCGGCAACAGATCAGCTGGAAGAATTCCGGGACGTAGTGAACGCTTTAAACGTATTCCCGGTTCCTGACGGCGATACTGGCACTAATATGTTACTGACTATGCGGGCTGCAATCGCAAACGCTTGGCAAGAATGTCCAGACGGCCAAGAACACACCGTAGGAGCAGTTTCTTTATCTCTTGCTAAAGGAGCATTCTTCGGCGCGAGAGGTAACAGCGGGGTGATACTTTCTCAATTCTTGAAAGGATTTGCAGAGGCCCTCTCAGGTAAAAAAACATTAACCTCTAAAGACTTACCATTGGCTTTTAAGCTCGCGTCAGACTGGGCCTATAAATCAGTCGGTAACCCAGTCGAAGGTACGATGTTAACGGTCATCAAATCTGTTGCAAAAGTAGTCAACTGCAGCAGCCTAGACCTGGTCGAACTTTGGAGGTCTGCCTATATCACCGCTCAAGAAGCTTTAGAACACACTCCGGAACAATTATCAATCCTCCGAGAGTCCGGAGTGGTGGATTCCGGCGGATTAGGCGTTGTGGTTCTAATCGGAGGTGTCCTCCAGTCAATCTCACACAACGATTCAGCCGTCGTAGACCTATCACAACTGGACCGTTTCCGAGTGAACACTTATGGCAACCCCATTACTGCCGAGTCTCTCAACTCGACCATTGATCAGCGATGGGGGTTTTGCACACAGTTCGTCATAAGTAATAACCAATGTAACCCGTTAGATTTAGATCAGATACGCAGTCATTATCAAGATACGGCGTTGTCCACGGCAGTAGTAGGCGACAATCGCAACGTCCGAGTGCACATCCACGTCGAAGAACCTACGGCCGCCGTCGCCTACGCTGAGTCATTGGGCTCTGTTACGGACCTCCATATCGAAGATATGGACAGTCAGGCCACACAATTTGCAACAGGCGACCATTCACCTGAACCTAACGGCCTAGCGTTGGCTCTTCTTCCTGTCGCACAAGGCAAGGGGTTGGCCCAACTGTTCCAGGATTCTGGTTGCGCTGGTGTGATTGAAGGTGGCCAGACCATGAATCCCAGCGTCCAACAGATATTAGACTCTGCCGTCTCTACCGGGGCAATTGACGTTATCATCCTTCCAAACCACAGCAATATAATATTGGCTGCGAAGCAGGCCGCTGCTGCTAAAACTTCGATCCACGTCGTACCAACAGAGAGCATCCCTCAAGGCGTCGCTGCTCTATTGGCCTTCAATCCAGAAGGGTCATGGCAAGAGAACGTAAAATCTATGTCCTCAGCCATGTCGAAAGTTGTATCAGTGGAGATAATTAATGCGAGCCGAGATGTCACTATGAACGGAGTGACAATCGCCGAAGGACAATACATCGGTTTTTTAGATGGCGAACTCGTCGCTGCCTCAAACAGCCCAGAAATGGCCCTACAATCCACCCTTGGCACCGCAGGTCTGAACGCCGACACTATCGTCACCGTCTACTGCGGAGCAGACAAGTCTGTTTCGGATGCCACTCAGTTAACCGCCGAACTAGAAGCAGAATATCCTGGGATCCAAGTAGATCTTGTCTTCGGCGGACAGCCCAACCATCAATATTTGGCCTCGATCGAATAAAAGTCGACTGTAGGATGTAGACATGACAATACGCATCGTCACCGATAGCTCATGCGACCTACCATCAAATCTCATAAACAGACACGGAATCACCGTCCTTCCCTGTTACGTGATTGTCGACGACGAAACGTTCAAAGACGGAGTGGAGATCCAAGCAGATGACTTCTACAGTCGTCTCCAAACGGGTATCCGAACCCCGACAACTTCTCAACCAACTCCATCTGATTTTCAAGAAGTCTATAGTGATTTGATTGGCCGAGGTGACCAGGTCATTTCGATTCATGTCTCGAGCAAATTGAGCGGCACTCTCAACTCCGCTGAGCAGGCTAGAAATTCACTCGGCTTCAGTAACGAATTAGAGATCATAGATTCCAAACTTGCGTCCATACCTATGGGATTAGCTGTCCTGGACGCCGCTATAATGGCGGACCAAGGCCGTGACGTCCACGAGGTTGCGAGCAAAGTTCGGCAGAGATTGGACTCGCATCACGGTCTGTTTGCCTTAGACACCCTTGAATACCTGCAAAAAGGGGGGCGCATAGGGAAGGCTCGCGCGTTCATGGGGTCCGTCCTCAATGTAAAACCAATTTTGAGGCTGCAGGACGGCGAGGCTTATCCTGTTGAGAGGCCCAGAAGTCGAGACAGAGCTTTGAAGCGCTTAGTCGAACTGACTCAACAATTGGCCCCAGCCAGGCGTTTAGCCGTGATTCACAGCACCGATAAAGACCGGATGGCCGAGTTAAAGGAAAGCCTGACCGAGATCCTACCGGCAAACCAAATAATCGAATCACGGTTTGGATCTACACTAGGCACCTATATCGGACCTGATGCTATAGGCATCGCTATCACCCAGGAGACCGACTGAAATTAGGACAACACCTTTTATGTCATCTGAAGGTTGACTAGAATTTAGTAGTCTAGAAAGATTAAAGTGGCACACCTCTCCGCTCGAACAAAGGTAAAGTAACATGCTAGGGTAATTGCCTGATGGCAGCACAGAAGACAGATGAACCCTCCTGGGTAAAGGCTTTTGAAAGTATCCTCAAGCTTGAAGAATCACATGGATTCGACGATAAAGCCGTTATGGGTGGACTCGACAGATTTGTCGAACGATGGTCAGTTGAAATGGCCTCTCGAGCCCTGAAGGACGCGAAGTTTCTGCTGGAAGAGTCTTATGATTCTATGTCCAGAGAATTGAGGGCACGGTGGGTAGCCGAATGGCTGGAAGCCTTAAGCCAAAAAACCGATCCCAATCAGCGGCCTAGAGTAGTTACAACTCCACGACAAAAGAAATCGGCGCCAAAAAACCCAAAAACAATCAAAGCTACCTCCTACAAAGCCCTTCCAGCTGATGCCACAGTCGATTCTCCTGTCGACCGGCTCAAGGGAGTGGACACCAAACTTACGGCCCGGCTCAAACGCCTGGATATAGAAACGATCCGCGACCTCCTCTACCTATTCCCCAGGCGCCACGAAGATTTCTCAAGTTCCATGAAAATCTCTGACCTTTCTCCCGGAGAGGAATGCACGGTTGTTGCCACAATCTGGGAGGCTGGAGTAGTCTCCAAAGGACCTCGAAGACGCGACACCGAAGCTGTACTTAGCGATGAAACGGGCAACCTCAGGGTGATCTGGTTCGGGCAAAAATATCTCGCCAGGACGCTAAAACCTGGCAACAAGATTGCCATAAGCGGGAAAGCCTCGGTGTTCCGAGGACAAATAGTGTTCGAAAATCCAGAACACGAGATTTTAGATCTGAATGGATCAAGCGTCCACACCGGCAGACTGGTGCCTATATACCCATTAACAGAGGGCCTAACGCGCAGGAACATGCGCAGATTAACTTGGCAGGCAGTGCAAAATTGGTTAGAGGAGCTAGAGGATACACTCCCAGACGAAATTATTTACCGGACAAACTTAATGCCGTTATTAGAAGCGATATACCAAGCCCATTACCCCAAAGATATGGAGACTTGGGAGTCAGCTCGGCGACGTCTGGCCTTCGACGAACTATTTACATTGCAATTAGCCGTACTGGCTCGGCGCAGGCAACAGTACGATAGCGTGAAAGGAATAGAGGTCATCCCACCTTCTGGTGTTGCCGAAGCCTTTTATCGTACATTGCCGTTCCCTTTGACCAAGGCCCAGGACCGCTGCATAAAGGAGATAGAATCAGACTTTCGCCGCGGGACGCCGCCTATGAGCCGCCTGTTACAGGGCGAGGTTGGTAGTGGAAAAACCGTGGTTGCACTCTCCGCTTTGCTATCGGTTGCATCCGCCGGTTATCAGGGTGCCATGATGGTACCGACAGAAGTCTTAGCAGAGCAGCATTTCCTTAGCATCAGTAATTTGCTCAGCGGAATGGCGCGACCTGTACAGGAACCACACCTTATATCTGTATACCTAGAGCACATGGATCGACCCGTATCCATCGGGCTCTTGACTGGCAGTTCCCGTGCTCCTGTAAAACGCGAGCTTGCCAAGTTGGCCTCCGAAGGTGCTCTCGATATATTAGTGGGGACACAGGCGCTAATTCAAGAAGGAATATCACTACCTAATCTAGCCTTGGCAGTTGCCGACGAGCAGCATAGATTCGGTGTCATGCAACGCTCAGCGCTCCAAGACCGAGGTAACGAAACCCCCCACACACTGATCATGTCAGCCACTCCCATTCCGAGAACTCTGTCATTAACTCTTTTCGGAGACTTGGACATTTCTACAATCGACGAGATGCCTGCTGGCCGTCAGAAAGTCGCTACCAAATGGTTGGAACCTGAACAGCGGGATACTGCTTACGGGTTCATACGTAAGCAAGTGGAAGAAGGCAGGCAAGCGTTCGTCGTCTGTCCGCTGGTCGATGAATCTGAGGCCATAGAGTCCAAAGCCGCCACAGAGGAATATCAACGCCTCTCAGAACATGTGTTTCCAGATCTATCGCTCGGCCTACTACATGGCAGGATGAGCAGCAAAGAAAAAGATCAGGTGATGCGGCAGTTCCGGGACGGCGAATTAGACATCTTGGTTTCGACTCCGGTAGTGGAGGTCGGAATAGACGTCGCTAACGCCACTGTGATGATGATTGACGGAGCAGATCGGTTTGGCCTAGCGCAGCTACACCAATTCCGTGGCCGCGTCGGCCGCGGAGACCACAAAAGCTACTGCATGCTCATGTCCGACTCGGCCTCAGATGCGGCCAAAGAACGGTTGGCTGCCTTAGCACGGATTCATGACGGATTTCAATTAGCGGAAGTAGACCTAGAATTAAGAGGACCAGGCGATTTCTTCGGCACGCGCCAAAGCGGATTGCCAAGCCTAAAAATGGCCCATATTACGGATTTAGAGCTGCTCGATGCGGCCAGATCTGAGGCAGCTCGTCTCATCGAAGAAGACCCTGAGTTAACTAGATCTGGCCACGCAGCTATCGCTGCTCAAGTAGCACGGTTCGTCGACCAGGCCAGCTCGGCCGCATGATTACCTAGCGGCAGCTTTGACGGCCTTACGATAGCGAAAAAGCGCCGGCTCCACATAAGCACTTGGAGATGAAAGGCCGTCATCTATGATTTGCAGGACTGCAGCGATCGCCGGTTCACCGAGCAACCCATTCCTTTTTTCCTGAGTATCCGTCATTGGTTCATAGTCTGGCTGATTTCTGTTCTGTTGGTCTAGAATTTCAGTAGCCTTGATTACCGCTTCTTCGATTTCAGCCTGAGTAACCACGCCGTGCAACTTCCAGTTAGCTATGATTGCGCCATCAATCCTCTCAGTAGCGCGGTCTTTCATTTCTTCAATTTGACTGAAGTTCGGAACACCGCTACATCCAATTCCTCGGTGGACCCATGGTTCGACGTAAGCAACCATGCTGTGTGCGTAGCTCAATAGCAACGTCTCTTTCGCCTTCTGATCGGCTACTTTAACGCCGTCCAAAACCGGGAAATTAAGGAGGTATTGCCGGGTGATGTTTGGTGACGGTGAGTCCTCCATGGTCCGCTGCACCTGATCCACATCTATCATGTGATAGTGCATAGAATGAAGATGGCTTGGATTCGGAGCGGGCACCCAGGCTGTGTTGCCGCCACTCCTAGGATGGTTGATCTTGATCTCCATCATTTCAGCCATGGCCCTATTTTTGACTTGCATCCCTTTGCCAATTTTTCCTTGATTGTGGACACCGGCCCGCAGACTCACATCCACGTTGTGTAGTTCGTAGCTAGTGTTGAAGACTGCTCGGGTCAGGTCATCCCGGGCATCAACTGGTCCTGCATGAGTCTGGACTCTAATTTGAGAACCAGTACGATCCAAGAAACCTGTGTTGGTAAAAAATACTCGACTCCGAGCGGACCTCAGGGCTTCTGCCAATTGCAATGTCATACCTAATTCTTCGTTCATGATTCCGATAAGCATGCGGTTTGCAGCAAGACCTAATTTTTCTTCAACTGCTTCGAAGAACCGTACTTGTTCAGCCACTTCCTCGGCAGTTTGAAGCTTAGGGGTGACCTGGTAAACATACCCCTTGCTACTATTGGGCCCCCTGACATCCGATCCATTGTCATGGGCAGTGGCGATCAGTGTAGTGAGCAACACACCTAGAATACGTTCGGAAATCTCTTTTCCGTCCACCGTAACCATATCGGTGTACATGTGAAGTGATACGTTTCGAACCGACATCAAGCTCGTACCCTTCACCGTCAGGTTAGATCCATCAACGCCAATGAAGTTAATATCTGGGTTGATAGTCTTCAAGGTCCCTCGCGAACCGTAGGCTTCGATATCGCCCTTGATCAACCCCAAATAATTCCTTAATCCCAAGACCATGTCCTCGGCATCAACTATGGCCACCGCGTCTTCAAAGTCAACGATATTCGTTACCGCTGACTCTACGATCAAATCCTTGAACTGGCCATTTTCAGGGTCCACCGAACCACCTTCATAAAGTTGGAACTGGATCTTAAGACCGTTATCTTCCAAGAAAAACTCGGTCAGATGGTCGCCTTCTTGATTAAATCCTACGAACCTAGACGGGTCTTGCAAACCTGCTTCGCTCCCATCAGTTGAATGGCCGACAAGGATAAATTGGCCATCAATTCGGCGGACGGAATAAGAATTGATATTGTCGAAACTGAGATTGTTCTCCCATTGGGCAACATTAGCTTCGAGATACGCGTTAGTCTGCTCAACGACCATCTGAAGACGCCCGGCCCGATTGGTATCTCGATCGATTTCTGGATGTATGTCACTAAGGAAATAGGCGTCGTAGAGGCTTCCCCATCTGGCGTTGGCTCCGCCAACAGCCATACTGACGATATTAACTGGTGTGACCAACTCAGGGCCATTCTGAGACATCTCTCCATCCAGTTCAGGTGTTTCCATGTCGACTTCGATGTCGATTTCCGACTCCAAATAACCTTGGTCAATGAGGAACTGAGCTATATCAGCAGCGTCCTTATCAGATGACCCTTCGGTCGGTTCCCAACCCGCTTTTCGCTTGCTTAGGTAGTATTCGTCAATCTTTGACTGACGGGCCACTCGTTTGTCTAAGAGTATTTGATTCTTGGGGCCGAACTGAACCACCAGTTCACCGAGAATGCCAAACACTTCATCGGCCGATTTTCTGGTGCCCGGCACCACTTCGTCATTCACAAACTTGTAGAGAACGTCGTCGATCTCCACTACTACGCCTGATGGCAATGTTAATGTGGTCATGCTTGGCTCCAAATATCCAGTTCAGTGTGCAGTCTAACCGTTTGTTCGTTCAAATTCTTGCATGAACGCAACCAATGCTTCGACTCCATCTTTGGGGAATGCATTGTATATCGATGCCCGAACGCCACCCACGGATCTGTGGCCTTTCAGTTCAAGTAGTCCTTCTCCGGCCGCCTGAGTAGTGAACCGAGTCTCCAATTCCACTGATGGTAGCCGGAAAGTCACATTCATGCGAGACCTATGGCCAGGCCGCGCATGGCCACTGAAGAACTCCGATGAGTCCAGCTGGTCGTAAAGCACTTTGGATTTTTCCTGATTAATGTGTTCTATCCGCTCCAATCCCCCTTGTTGCGCAAGCCATTTAACTACCAGCCCCAGAATGTAAACTGAGAACACCGGCGGTGTATTGTAGGCTGAATTTCCTTTAGCATGAACAGCGTAACTAAGCATAGCTGGAAGATTCTCGGGACTACGTGATACCAAATCGTCACGGATTATCACCAACGTCACTCCCGCCGCCCCCAGATTTTTCTGCGCTCCTGCATAGATAAGGCCATATTTTGTGACGTCAATCTGTTTACTGAAGATGTTGGATGAGAGGTCGGCCACCAAAGGTACTATGCCGGAGTCCGGCTCCTGGGCCCATTCAGTCCCGTAGATGGTATTGTTCCCAGTGAAGTGAACGTAGTCTGCCTCGGGGTCAAAATCCAATTCGTCTTGCCTAGGAACCCGATCAAAGTTACTGCCCTCTGTAGTTCCAGCTACACGGATGTCGCCAATCTTCTGAGCGTCTTGTAGGGCCAGCTTAGCGAAATTACCGGTGACTACATGATCCGCCTTGCCGTTTTCAGTCAATAGGTTCATTGGGGCCATAGAGAACTGTAATGAAGCGCCGCCTTGTAGGAAAAGTATCCGATAATTGTCTGGTATCACGGCCAAACTGCGGATTTCTGTTTCGGCAGAGTCAATCATATCCACTACTGTTTTCGACCGATGACTCATCTCTAACAGGGACAACCCTGCTCCTGGCCAGGAGACCAGATCCTTTTGGGCTTCCTCGAGTACTTCAGAGGGCAATACGGCTGGGCCAGCCGCAAAATTATAGGTAGTCATGGATATTATCTTAAGTCCATCCCAGCGTATTTAAATTCCGGTTACAAAACCAGGCAATTAAATATGCTAGCCGACCCTGGTTGCTTTGGCAAACGAGCTGTTGAAATAGGGTGTAGGTTTGAATCGTTAAGGCTCGGTTAGATACCTACTTAACTTAACGATAGAGATCCAAAGACCATGTTGATGTAATGAATCTCTTACTGGGGAAATACATAGGTTTAGGAGGGATTCTTGATAATTAAAGCGGAATTTAGCCTGGAGCGGAGAACCTGTATCCCACGTTCCATATGGTCTCAACGAATGCACGTCCCGGGGACTCGACTTTAGAGCGCAAACGCCGGACGTGAACATCGACCGTACGGGTGCCACCCAGATAATCATAACCCCATATCTGGCTCAGTAGCGCCTCCCTGGTATAAGCTCGGCCAGGATTCGATGCAAGTAAGACTAGTAGCTGGAACTCTTTGTAGGTCAAAGCCACCCGGCGGCCAGCCACAGTAACTTCGTATCGTTCTTGGTCGATAGAAAGATCGCCAACCTTAAGTAATTTTGGTCCAGAAGGGCCCCTGACTCGAAAGATTGCCTGCTCGACACGGACCGTTAGTTCGGCGTCAGATACAGGGCTAATTAGCATTTCATCCGGATTCAGAGATGGATCGTAGGACGTAATTGCATCTCTCGGTACTGCAGCCAGAACTGGGAGCTTTCGGTCACGACATTCCTCAACCATCCGGCGGGCCTCCGATTGCTCAAGCAACGCCATATCCAATAAGACGGCGTCAGGGGAGATGACGCCGTCTTCGTCTAAACGGTCTAGTTCTATTCCTAACTGGCACGACATGCCAGCACGATCGGCAGTGTCCGCCAACGCGCTCGGTGCCCCGCCATGATTGACCAGGACAAATAGGTGGTACAAAGGTCCGGACCAAAACTCCCATGGGTCTCTGCGTTCAGAAAAAGTATACCAAACTACGGACCATAAGCCTTCGAATGTTATGTCCAGCAATTGATCGCCACGTACGATTGACTGGCGAACAAGGCTGCTACTATCATGACCTCTCACAACGTCTAGAAATTCACGGCCACAAGGAATTGGAATAAATGAGCACTCAGACCATCTCCGGTTCGGCCCAAGAGGTCCGTCAAAATATACGGTCTAACGCGTGGCGAGGAATAACGTCAGGAGTGGCACCAGGCCACGTACAAGCCAACCTGGCCATACTGCCCAAAGAAATGGCCTTCGATTTCTTGTTGTTCTGCCAACGCAACCCAAAGCCCTGCCCTCTGCTAGAAGTAATTGAACCGGGCCAAATTGAGCCCGTAATCACCGCACCCGGCGCCGACATCCGAACTGACGCCTCCGGCTACCGTATCTATGAGAACGGAGAACTCAAAGCAGAATTGGACACCATAGAGGCCTATTGGAGGGATGACCTAGTGTCTTTCCTATTAGGATGCAGCTTCTCATTTGAAACGGCTATGGTTGACGCTGGCATACCTTTGCGGCACCAACAAACCGGCAACAACGTAGCCATGTATATCACCAACATTGCTACCACTCCAGCAGGAACGTTCTCCGGACCTATGGTCGTAAGCATGCGGCCCATCAAGCGAGACCAAGTGGTGCGGGCTGTACAAGTGACATCACGGTTTCCAGCCACACACGGCGCCCCGGTCCACATCGGTACTCCTCAAGACATAGGTATAACTCATATTGACAGGCCCGATTTCGGAGATCCGGTAGAGATTAAAGATGACGAAGAGCCCGTGTTTTGGGCCTGCGGTGTTACACCCCAAGCCGTAGCCCTCGATTGTAAACCCCCTCTTATGATCACTCATGCCCCCGGCCGAATGTTCATAACCGACCAACGGGATGCTGACTACGCGGTTTTGTAGTCCTGAACGACAGGAGAACTCAGCTTTCTGGAGTGAATTTGAACGAGACCATAGAGGATATTATTCTAGACCAAGACAAGCGTGGGATGTTAGCTCTACGGCCACACCTTCCTGACGACTACTGCTCTCTAGCCGCCCAATTTATCATAGACCACCCCGGTCACGTAATCATCGTGACCGGATTTTATGTCGTGATGGCAGGTAAGCCTGAAACGGACGGCCCACCTGGGGCTATAGCTATCGGGGAGGCCTTAAAATCACTCGGGCGGCCCGTCACGTACGTCAGCGACGTATACACCGTTCCTGTTCTCCAGCAATACGCGAACGGCTCAGACGTAATCGAGTTTCCCGTCGACGGAGTAGTTGCCAGCAAGAAACACGCCAAGGCAATATTGGAACAAGTAAAGCCCTCATTATTGATATCGATCGAAAGGTGTGGACGGACCAGAGAAGATACTTACCTAAACATGCGGTATGTCGATATCTCCGCGCATACCGCGAGACTAGACTATCTGTTCGACTCAGAAATTCCTTCGGTAGGCATCGGCGACGGTGGGAACGAGATCGGAATGGGGAATTTGGCCGATATCATTCCAACTGTCGATTCTCTGCCTGATTATCCAGCCGTCAACCAAGTAGACCGGCTTGTGATTGCCAGCGTATCTAATTGGGGTGGCTACGGATTGGTTGCAGCGTTATCCCAAATCACAAGCAAGAATTTATTGCCATCAGTAGAGTCCGAAACCGCGATGCTACGAGGTATGGTTGATTCAGGTGTAGTAGACGGCACTACCGGCGAAGCCGTCCCGACTGTGGACAATTTCTCCGCGGAAGAGAATGGTGCCCTTCTAGCCCGCCTGCAACAAGCAATCAACCGTAAGAGAATCTAACCTTCATAACAGGTTGATCATTGCGGTAACCTTCACTGCAGACTCAAAATATCTATGTGATTAGACGACTTAAGATCATTAAATAAACCCGATTCCGGGAGAAGGAATATGCTGATCGTAGACGCCCAGGTTCACCTTTGGAAAGGGCACATTCCGGCGAATCCTGGCCACCGCCAGATTCCTAATTTTATAACCGATGACCTGTTGGAAGAAATGGATGAGGCCGGTATTGACGGAGCAATCATCCATCCGCCCAGTTGGGACCCAGACTCAGACAATCTGGCCTTAGAAGCCGCGAAAGCCCATCCTAACCGACTTTCTATCCTAGGTAAGATTCCCCTAGACAAACCGGAAGCAAAATCTCAAGTGGAAGGATGGCTTAACCAAACAGGTATGCTTGGGTTCCGTTTCAGTTTTACCCAACCCCACCAAGCCACATGGCCCACCGATGGCACTATGGAGTGGATCTGGCCAGAAGCGGAACGGTTGGGAATCCCCGTAGCGTTAATGGCTTCCAACTATATGTCAATGGTCGCTCCTATCGCAGAGAAATATCCTAATCTCAAGTTGATTGTTGACCATCTCGGGCGAGTCGGTGGCAAGACAGACGCTGAGTGCTTTGCGACGTTACCCGAAATGCTAGCATTAGCAAAATTCCCTAACGTTGCTATCAAAGCAACAGGCGCACCCAGCTATTCTAGTGGAGAATACCCTTTCAGCAGCATCCATGACTACCTGCACCAAATATACGACTCATTTGGACCAGACCGGATGTTCTGGGGCACAGACATCACCCGCATGCCATGTTCATGGAAACAGTGCGTTAGCATGTTCACTGAGGAATTGCCGTGGCTCTCTGAAACCGACAAAGAACTAGTGATGGGGAAAGGGGTATGCCAGTTCTTGAAATGGAATATTTCAGAGTAGGAGTAGTATCTGAAGGTTCAAGGTTCTATGACTTCTAAGGGCACCGAATGTTCTCTATGGTTTGATAAAAACCAGCAGCGAACGTCGGCAACACCTTGATATTACTTCTGGGGTTCCTCTAGTCCACGGATATTACCGTAATAAAAACATCTAGGCTGATTAATTTCCTACGGCAGAGACATCTTCAGCCATAAGATCTCCAGGGCCGATTATCTTGTCTTCCAATGCAAGCAGGCGGCGGAGTTCGAAAACTTCATCACGGAACTGAGCTGCTTTTTCAAACTGAAGAGCCTTAGCAGACTCCTTCATCTGGACTTCGAGATCCTTAACCACTTTGAACATGTCGGTGCGAGACATCTCTTTGCGCACCACATTGTACCGAGTCCGGTTTTCGGCTATTCCTTTTATTCCTTCAGTTATATCGTGAACTTCCTTCTGGATGCTAATGGGTTCGATGCCGTGCGATTTATTATGATCGGCCTGAATAGCCCGCCGGCGGTTGGTCTCATCAATAGCATGCTGCATCGAGTCCGTCACGCGATCAGCATACATGATGACGTGGCCGTTAGAATGACGGGCTGCCCGCCCAATGGTCTGAACCATCGAGGTCTCAGATCTTAAGTAACCCTCTTTGTCCGCGTCTAAGATCACCACTAGACTCACTTCTGGCAAGTCTAGACCTTCCCGCAGCAGGTTTATTCCCACTATTACGTCGTAGACGCCCATGCGTAGGTCACGCAGAATCTCTATACGGTCTAGCGTCTGTATATCCGAATGCAAGTAAGTGTTTCGGATGCCCATCTCCGACAGATAATCGGCCAGCTCCTCGGCCATCCGCTTAGTAAGGGTTGTAACCAGTACCCGCTCGGTTTTATCTATCCGATTCTTGATTTCTTGTAAAAGATCGTCTATCTGGCCCTCGGTTGGCTTGACTTCTACGGTTGGATCCAATAATCCAGTAGGTCGTATGACCTGCTCCACAACTGATTTACTCTGTTGCAGTTCGTATTTACCAGGTGTAGCCGACACATAAACAACCTGGTTTAGATGTTCTTCGTATTCGTCAAAGTTCAATGGTCGATTATCTAAGGCCGACGGCAAACGAAACCCGAAATCTACCAGCGTCGATTTTCGAGAGATATCACCACGATACATCGCCCTCACCTGAGGAAGAGTCATATGCGACTCATCCACGAACATCAAATAATCGTCAGGGAAATAATCCAACAGCGTCCAGGGCGCGCTACCTGCAGGGCGATTCTGTAGGTGGCGGGAGTAGTTTTCCACACCGGAACAGAATCCAGTCTCTTGAAGCATCTCCAAATCGTAGTGAGTACGGCTCTCCAAACGGGCAGCCTCCAATATCTTACCGGCATCCTTCAGTTCTTTGAGGCGCACCACAAGTTCTTCACGTATACCATTAACTGCTAGGTCTAGCTTTTCTTTAGATGTTACAAAGTGGTTGGCAGGGTAAATTGAGAACTCGGGCAAGTCCGCCAGCACCTCCCCAGTCAAGGGATCAACTTGTACAATACGCTCCACCTCATCTCCAAAGAACTGTATCCGTACCGCTGCCTCTTCATAGGCTGGCACCAACTCTAAGGTGTCACCACGGATGCGAAATTTTGCGCGGGCCAAATCCAGGTCGTTACGCTCGTACTGCATATTCACCAGTTGACGCACTAACTGACTACGATTACGGGTCTCACCTACTTTCACCGGGACAACTAAGTCAAAATAATCGTTGGGGTCTCCAAGCCCGTATATACAGGACACCGAAGCCACAATCAAAACGTCGCGCCGCGTGAGTAACGATGTCGTGGACGCCAATCGGAGTTTTTCCAGTTCCTCGTTTACGCTAGAGTCCTTTTCTATGTAGGTGTCTGATTGCGGAACGTAAGCTTCAGGCTGGTAATAGTCGTAATAGGAAACAAAATATTCCACTGCGTTGTGAGGGAAAAACTCTTTGAATTCAGAAGCCAACTGAGCCGCAAGTGTCTTGTTATGGGCCATCACCAGCGTTGGGCGTTGTACCTGCTGAACAATGTTGGCCATGGTGAATGTCTTCCCGGAGCCCGTAACTCCCAACATTGTCTGGCGTTCTGACCCGCTTTCCACACCTTCGGCCAAGCGTGCCACTGCTGCTGGTTGATCTCCTGTCATATCGAAATCGGCAACAAGCTCGAACTTCCGGTCTTCAGGTTTTATGTCTGCGTTCCGAACCTTTTTATACTTATAGGCGGCATTGGCCCATTTCTTACCACTAGCATAAGTTGCCATAGTCAGACGAATCCTTCACGATTACTGAACGTTTGACCGGAGAGCCATTATATAAGGGAGTGATTATTACCGCACTTCCGGAGTTCCCGATGGGCTATTTTGGCAAAAGCTTCAGACCCACTTAGACTATACAACAACCGGCACAAACATATAGACCGATGAATCAGCCGTGGGTGGCGAACTGCTGCAACGCGACACGTATGCGATCGTCTACCTCGGCCTCAGCCGCGACTGCAGGAGCCCCAGCGGCAGATTTAGCTTCAGAGAGAGAGTAACCCAATGCGGTAAGAGCGGCTATGACTTGACCGTCCACGTCGCCCATAACGCCACTGATTTCGTCAAATTCTGCATCGTCCAGCTTACCTTTGAGGTCCAGGACTATTCTGCTGGCTGTTCGGTTCCCTACGCCTGGGGCCGATGACAAGGTTGTTATGTCTCCAGTCACTATGGCCGTTTGTAATTGAGAAGAATTCATGCTTGAGAGCAATGCTAAAGCCATACGGGGGCCCACACCTGACACGGTAGTTAACATGCTGAATAAAGATCGAGACGCCGAATCGGCGAAACCGTATAAAACCGGTTCCTCATCTCGTATCCGAAGATGGGTATACAGAGAAACCGATGAACCTTGGGCCCCAAGGCTGGACACAGTATTTGCCGGCACGGATACCTGGATGGTTATACCTCCGACTCGGACATTCACCCAGTCAGATCCGGTCGTCTCCAGGGTCCCATGCACTCCTACTATCATCTAAACACCTAATACAGATTTATCAGAGTTCCTTTCCGGGAGGAATTACGCGGTCTAAGGCTAAATTAGACTGATTCTGAAACAGATGACAAAGCCCCACTGCCAGAGCATCCGCAGCGTCTGGTTCTGGAATTTCATTCAACTTCAGGGTAGCTGCCACAATCTGGCGCATCTGTTCTTTAGTGGCGTTTCCATAATCAGCTACCGCAACCTTCACCTGGGCCGGCGCATATTTAAATACAGGGATTCCTTGACTAGCCGCTCCGATAAGTACCACTGCTTGCGCTTGACCAATCGCTAGGGACGACGCAGGAAAGCTTTTTTCTCCTCGACCCAAAAACGGCTGTTCTACCGCTACGGCTGAAGGATTGAAGAGAGCTATGATGTTGAGTACGTGTGTATGAAGCTGATAAAGACGCTGTTCCAAAGGCATCTTGCTGGGCAACGCTATGACCCCGTAATCGTCTGCATGAGGATCGGAGCCTTCTCCAATCACAGCATAACCCATCTTTAATGTCCCAGGGTCAAATCCCAATATTCCCATCACACCACCCATACTTGCCAACAGCCATAATTTTCATGACCGCTAGAGCAGATCTATTACGACTACAGCCCATCCAAATCTTTGCTAGTTATAAGAGACAAGATATGTTGATCACGCTTGAGTCTGGTAACGTTCCAAAACTTCAGGAGGGAAGTCCGCGTTGGTATATGCCTTCTGCACGTCGTCTAGGTCTTCCAACGTGTCCAATAACCGCAAGGTCTGCTCAGCTTGTTTATCGTCTAAGGCTATAGTCGTCTTAGGAACCATTGATAGCTGAGCCGCTTCCGGTGGTACGCCTTCACCTTCCAACACTTTTTGCACGCTCTGCAATTGGTCTATGGCTGTGAATATCTCCAAGAACTCGTCTTCCAATTTT
>ENA-UPTF01000353-UPTF01000353.1-marine-metagenome-genome-assembly--contig:-NODE-353-length-33328-cov-3.510120_pt1 | contig 33328 bp, 32 predicted proteins | sample MGYA00238166_ERZ767019 | MGnify/ENA primary metagenome ERZ767019 (study PRJEB28930, sample SAMN06266391) | marine metagenome | isolation source: Sea water from 250 m depth | place: Atlantic Ocean | study... | reverse complement strand
CGAAGGTTACGAATTTTCAAACCAAGTCGAGCAAGGCTTTCGGCTACATCCAGATCACAACCCGACTCGTGTGCAATGATCTGAGCTTCGGTCTCTTCATCAGGAAAATCGAATTCAAGAGCAACGAATCTTTGACGAGTACTGTGCTTCAGATCTTTGAGTGCATTCTGATAGCCAGGGTTGTATGACACGACAAGCAAAAAGCCATCAGCGGCATTAATGACCGTGCCAAGTTTATCGATCGTCAATGAACGACGATGATCTGTCAGTGGGTGAATTATCACCGTGGTATCCTTCCGAGCTTCCACGATTTCATCCAAATAGCAAATTCCACCGGATTTAACAGCTCGGGTAAGTGGCCCATCTATCCACCGTGTTCCATCTGCGTCCAGTAGATATCGACCTACTAGATCGCTCGCTGTCAGATCCTCGTGACACGCTACCGTAATTAATGGCAGCTTTTCGGCGGAACCATTTGATGAAGCTTTTTTGGATTTTGTAGGTGACAGCGATTCACTTAGCCGCCATGCCATATGCTCTACAAATCTAGTTTTCCCGGTCCCGGTCGGTCCTTTAAGAAGAATCGGAACTCGTTGACGATAAGCCGATTCAAATATTTCGATTTCATCTGACGTAGGAACATAAAACGGTTCGTCAGATACATAAAATTCTTCGATGTTGCGTTCGGTGTATTCCTGCTTTGTAGCCATTAGTACTCACGCCCCAGGGGCATTTCCTCACCAACTGCTGTTGGTGAACTAATTATTAATCGCATTTTGTATCTCTGGGTTTGTCCGCCAAAGGTTTGTTATTCGTTCACGTAGATCCGCGAGTTCCGCACTATTTTCAATCAGGAGATCAGCTCTTTCAGCCCGTTCGGCTCTAGTTATCTGTGCTTGAACCCTTGCATTTGTTTCTGTTTCACTCAAATTTGATCGAACATTAACGCGCTGAGCTATAGCAGCTGATGGTGCTTCCACAGTCCAAATCGCGTCTGCAAGATCATCCCAACCCGCTTCAAAAAGCTTGGGAACTTCTATCACAATAATTTTAGCTCCACGCTCCTTTTCCTGTACTAATCGTTCAGTAATCCAACTACGAACAGCCGGCCAAACAATCTTTTCCAGTTGAATTCTCAAGTCTGGACCAGCAAAAACCAGTCCCCCCAATTTCCCACGATCAATAACCCCTGAATCATCCAGCACTTCTTTGCCAAATTGATCAATAATCTCGTCATATGCATCGGTTCCGGGGCGGTATGACAAATGTGCCACTTTATCCGACTCGATAACCACAGCACCAAGTTCACGTAAAACATGAGTGACTTCGGTTTTTCCCGTACCTATACCGCCAGTCAGGCCAATGACAAACACGCTCACTCCAAGATGAAAAAGTAACTAACCGGGTAATCTTACGCTCACCCGGCTATTTTGGAAGTGCAATTTTCAACAGGAATAGAGTTCAGAAGTAGTAAACTTTGATACCGAATACTGGCCAAAAGTATCTGGTGCCTCTAACAATTCAACTTTCAACGGGCCATACAGATGTTGGAGCGTGATATTGACCGAGTCCGCATATCGTCCACTGCCGTCTGTTGACGCGATACTTCGAAATCATGAAGTTTTAGGACTTCTCGAAAATTTTCCTCGTAGTGTGATAACCAACATTACACGAGACGTTCTAACTGAAGCCCGATTCTCTATCAAAAATGGCGGAGAGTCGCAATCGTTCGATCAATTAACCGCCCAAATAGCCGATCGAGCAAGAACAATATCGCAAAATTGGCCTAACGTAGTGATAAATGCAACCGGAGTAATACTACACACGAACCTAGGAAGATCGCCTTTAAGTCATCGAACTACGGAAGCCGCAACAACCTCTGCTTCACTTTATTCAGATGTCGAATTATCACTGTCAACCGGAAAAAGAGGCAATCGCAATACCCACATTTCAAATTTAATCGCACAAGTAACTGAATCTAAGACAGGAATCGCAGTCAACAACAATGCGGCTGGCGTTCTCCTAACACTCGCCGCTATAGCTGGCGAAAACCAGCTGAAAAATGAGGTTATTGTTTCAAGAGGAGAATCCGTAGAAATAGGTGGAGGATTCAGAATTCCTGACGTCATGCGGCAATCTGGAGCGACATTGGTAGAAGTGGGTACTACGAATCGCACATATTCCTCAGACTACGAATCAGCTATCAATTCCCAGACTGCAGCTATATTAAAAGTTCATCCGAGCAATTTCGTTGTTGATGGTTTCACTCATGCACCAGAGCTCAAAGAAATAGTCGCGGTGGGGAAACGACATGGCGTGCCGGTTCTCAATGATTTGGGGTCAGGTTGCTTGATAGATACCCGACAGTACGGTCTTAAGCAAGAACCACAGGTACAGTCTTCGATCTCGGATGGGGCTACTCTAACCCTTTTCTCAGGCGATAAGTTAATCGGTGGTCCACAGGCGGGATTAATCGCCGGAGAACAAAAATGGGTAGATCTAGTCTCAAAACATCCTTTGGCAAGAGCCGTGCGAATCGACAAGGTAACTCTGTCGGCCATTTCAGCTACTTTAGTTGCTTACTTAACTGGCACTCATGAAAAAGAAATTCCAATATGGACTATGATTTCACTAAGTGAATCTGATCTGTCTGACCGGGCTGAAAAATGGAGATCCAAGACTGGTGTAGGAACCGTTGAGAGGTCTAGATCAACGATCGGAGGAGGATCATTGCCAGGGCAGACATTGCCAACATCGGTCCTATCTATAGCCCCCTCAGGAAAGGTCCAAGATTTCGTTCGCGCTTTGAGAGAAAGCCCAGTTGCAGTTGTAGCTCGAATAGAAAATAATCGGGTAATACTTGATCCCAGAACGGTTCTTCCCGATCAAGATGATGCGGTGATCGAGGCGATCAAATTCGCACTCAATAAGAGCGAATAATGAGTCCTAAACGCCGAAGACGACCCAGGCCTATATCTGAACAGCAATGGTCACCAAGTCCAACGACCGGACTGGAGCCCGTCGATATTGAAGTTGATCTGCACGGCATGCGCGTTCATGAAGCCATTCCAGCGATTGAAGACCACCTACGAAGATGCCATGACGCACGTTTACACATCTCTAGAATCAACCATGGGCAAGGCACTGGTGCGCTCAAACAGGTAACAAACGAACTTTTATCGAAAAGTGCATTAGTTGCTCGTCACTATCCAGCTGCACATGGAGATGGGAACGATGGCATCACGATTGCAGAATTGGATTATGGAGGTCACCGTGCCTTCAACCGACGCGCTAATAATTCTATAGTCCCAAAACCTTTACCACGAAAATAATAGGTGACCCATTCAACTTAATAAACTGTCCAATAAGCGTAAGCTGTAATTACCTGCAATAGAGCTAATTTAAACATGAATGTTCCAACATACAAATGACTTTATTTGACCATCGAAGGCAAGAAATCCAGGACCAAATAGCGCCACTAGCTACTCGTATGCGACCACGAAATCTCGAGGAATATTTCGGTCAAACGCACATCTTAGCCCACGGCACAGTACTTAGGAGGGCAATCGAAGAAGACCGGTTACCATCTATGATTCTGTGGGGTCCTCCCGGAAGCGGAAAAACCACTTTAGCAAGACTTGTAGCCGGGGCAACAGGTTCCCATTTTGAACAAATAAGTGCCGTGACTTCTGGCGTGAAAGACATTCGGGAAGTGATAGCAGCAGCAGCGGATCGCCTTGGGGAAAATAACCGCCGAACAATACTGTTCATCGATGAAATTCATAGATTTTCCAAATCACAACAGGATGCACTATTACCTCACGTCGAGGATGGGACTATAACGCTGATCGGAGCAACAACAGAAAACCCCTCATTCGAAATAATTTCACCGCTTCTATCCAGAACCCGGGTTTATACCCTAGAACCTCTAAGTGACGAAAACCTACAAGAAATAATCGACCGCGCTATTTCAGATAAAGACCATGGACTTGGACTTGAAAAGATTTCTCTTTCAGAGAAGACGATGCACTTTCTTTTGCGGGTAGCGAACGGGGACGCTAGATCAGCGCTGAACACTCTAGAACTTGCCAGCAAATCAACTAGCCCGGACGACTCTGGTAAAAAACATGTAAATGTTGAGACTATCGAGGAATCGGTTCAAAAACAGTCACGTTATGACCGACTTGGTGACATGCATTACGACACAATTTCGGCATTTATCAAATCTATCCGTGCCTCCGATCCTGATGCGGCACTTTATTATTTGGCAAGAATGATTGAAGCCGGTGAAGATGCAGTGTTTATCGCACGGCGTTTAGTAATATCAGCAGCCGAAGATATTGGATTAGCTGAACCAAATGGACTCACTGTCGCTATGGCAGCCCAGCAGGCCGTGAGTTTTGTTGGTATGCCAGAAGGTCGCATTCCGCTAGCAGAAGCTACTATTTATCTAGCGTGTGCACCCAAATCAAATTCAGCCTACAAAGCAATTGATAAAGCGTTAGAAATGGTACGCTCATCCAGAGACGAACCAATTCCAAATCACTTGCGTAATGCACCGACCGCATTAATGCAAAAGCTTGGTTACGGTAAAGATTACGAATACCCTCACGATAAACCCGATCACTTTTTAAAACGAGGGAATTTACCTGAAGCAATCAAAAACCATCGGTTTTACAAACCAGGTAACCTCGGATCGGAAAAGGTTAGTCGTCAACGTTTAACCGAATGGTGGGGTGATCGTTACAAGGGAGAGTAAAAAATAGCCATAATTTCATACTTCAGGCAATTTCTCTCATTACCCGATCAAGTGCAGATATAGCGAATTCATAATCGTCATTTGTTACACCGTAGTGTGTCACTATGCGAAGATCAGAATCTCCACCATTTATGTACACACCTTCTTCTTTCAAGCGAGAGGCGATCTGATTCCCTGTGTGCGGAGGCACTTTGAACCTGATGATATTCGTCTGAATATGCTCAGGGTCAACAGATATACCATTCATCTCAGCCATTCTTGAAGCGATATGACGAGCAGAGTCATGGTCTTCCTGCATACGTTCGATCATTGAATCAAGGGCAACCAAGCCAGCCGCGGCAATTATGCCGACTTGACGCATACCTGAACCCAACATCTTCCGCCAACGATCAGCCTCCTGTATAAACCCTTCCGAGCCAACCACAATTGATCCGATAGGACAAGACAGACCTTTCGAGAGACAAAAAGTCACACTGTCAACATGCTCTGTTAGATCGGCAACAGGCACATCTAAGGCTACGGCAGCGTTAAAGATCCGTGCACCATCAAGATGAACGCTCAAACCTTTCTCGTGACCAGCATCGGCCATTGCTTTCATCTGCTCAGCGTCAAGGGCGCGCCCACTGGAAGCATTATGCGTGTTTTCTATCGCCAAGAGCCTAGTCGTCGGCTTGTGATAATCCCGCGGTTTGACTGCTTCCTTAATGTAATCAGGGTTCAAAAATCCAAATTCATCAGTTTGGATCGGATAAAGAACAATGCTGCCCAATACCATTGAGCCACCAGCTTCATTATTCATAATGTGGCACTGGTCTCCCACCAATACTTCCTCTCCTCGTTGAGCATGCGCAAGCATTGATACGAGGTTACCTTGCGTGCCGGAAGAAACAAATAATCCTGCTTCTTTACCAAGTAGTTCAGCGGCACGTTCTTGAAGATGATTGACGGTAGGGTCATCACCATAAACGTCATCGCCGAGCTCCGCCTCATACATCGCCCTTCGCATCTCAGGGCTGGGATGGGTCACGGTGTCGCTACGCAAATCTACTCGAATCATGCCATTGATTCTCCAGTTTCAAAATAAATCCAAAGAACGATACGTACTGCAATGGATTCTAACCCTCATGCAAGTTCACGCATACTGTATGAACGTATACTCGAAGGTGATTTTGTGGATCATCCACATACCTATAATTAAATCTGCACAATTATTACCTATGAACAATAATGTAAAAATTCGATCGAATTTTTTTGACCCAATCCCCTGGACCGTACTGATATTTACGGTTCTCACTGACCAAGCAACTAAATGGTTGATTATTGATAACCTAGCAGTTGGCGAGTCACTGCCAGCAACTGGGTTTTTCAGATTCACTCATGCATGGAACACAGGTACAGCGTTCTCGTTGTTCCAAGGTTACGGCGACATCCTGACTTGGGTATCACTAGCAGCCGTGGCAGTACTAACTTGGATCTACAGTTCAATTAAGAACCCCCCCTGGGTACTTAGAGTTGCTTTCGGACTTCAATTCGGAGGTGCTATTGGCAACATAACCGATCGCTTAAGATTGGGTCACGTAACCGATTTTATTGACGTAGGTCCTTGGCCAATTTTCAACATCGCGGATTCTTCGATTGTTATCGGGATCGGTATGTTGATCTTTTATTTCTGGTTTTTGAACGATGACTCTAGGAAAGATCCTCAAGATTTAGACTCTGATAATTCACAAGCACCAGAAAATTCCTCTATCACCCAAAAACCTCGCAACTCAGTGGAATAAAAGATAAGACGTTTATGGAGTTTGTAATAAGTGATATGCAACAAGGCCTCCGTTTGGATGTGGTGTTAGCGGAAACATCTAAGCCTTTAGAATCGCGGGCAAATATCCAACGCTCAATACGTGCAGGGTTGATTTCAATAGATGGTATTACAACCACACGTTCTTCAACTAAAGTTATTAGCGGACAAATCATCCGTGTCAAACCACCAAAAGACTATCTAGCACCTGCGATAACGCCCAGTGAATTGAGCCTCAATATAGTTTTTGAAGATGATGATATTGCCATCATTGACAAGCCTTCAGGAATGGTCGTCCATAGCGGAGCCGGGCATCTCACAGACACTATGGCTAATGCTGCCGTAACACGTTGGCCAAAAATTTCTAGCGTTGGTGACACTGATCGGCCTGGCATCGTGCATCGACTCGATCGAGATACCAGTGGACTTTTGATTATCGCTCTTAACCCAACCGCATATAACAATCTGACATTAATGATCAAGAAACATGAGATCGAGCGAATATACACAGCACTAGTACATGGACACCCAAAATCATCTAGCGGAACAATTGACGCACCCATAGGTCGAGATCCACATCACCGTACTCGTCAAGCAGTGAATGAAGGTGGGCGACCCGCGCTGACGCATTATGAAGTTATTCGCGAAATAGGTCAGTTTTCTTTTATAAAAGTTAGGCTTGAAACCGGTCGTATGCATCAAATTCGGGTACATATGACGGCGATAGGTCACCCTATAGTGGGAGATCAAACCTATGGTAAACGCCAGGGTATTGCAAACTTGAGGCGCCAATTTCTACACGCTTCAAAACTCACATTCAATCACCCGATTTCATCTGAAAAGATATCTGTTACATCCAAGCTTCCTGATGATTTACAAAGTGCAATCTCCTTGATGGAATGAGTAACATAATTCATAGACCTCTTATCTGTAATCCCTCTGCTAAAGTTCTCGAATGACAACATCAATTTCTCCCGTACGCGTACGTTATGCCCCTAGCCCCACCGGTATCCCTCACATCGGAAATATACGCACAGCTCTTTTTTGTTGGATTCTGGCAAAAAAAACCAAAGGCCAGTTCATCGTCAGGATCGAAGACACCGATCGCAATCGCTATGACGCTGAAGCAGAAAAGGCGATTTTCGAATCACTGAACTGGCTTGGCCTTGATTGGGATGAAGGTCCAATCAAGGGCGGCCCTCATGCACCATACGTTCAATCTGAACGCAAGCAAACATATATCGAAACCGCTATGAAGTTGATCGAAACCGGGCAGGCCTATTTCGATGACACCACTCCCGAACAATTAGCTGCTCTTAGACAGCGACAGCGGGCAGCAAAACAGCCACCTCGATACGACAACCGTGGGCGGTACCGTAGTAAAGATGAAATTGAAGCATCCCGGGATGCCGGGCTACCAATCACTGTTCGGCTACGGGTCCCGGAACATGGTTCAGTTTCATTCGAAGATACTGTACGAGGAAAAGTAACATTCGATTTAAAGGAAATAGATGATTTCGTAATCCTTAAATCAGACGAAATGCCTACCTATCACTTGGCACACGTTTTGGATGACCACTCTATGGGTGTCACTCATGTAATCAGAGGAGATGAATGGATTTCAAGTACGCCACGTCACTTGCTGATCCATAAAGCGCTAGAGATCGAACCGCCACAATACGTTCATGTACCGTTAATTTTAGGAAAAGATAAAGCGAAGCTCAGCAAACGGCATGGGGCGACTTCAGCTCTTGAGTACCGAGATCAAGGGTTCCTGCCCGATGCTGTATTCAATTTCATGAGCCTCCTCGGCTGGTCTCCAGGAGACGATACTGAAGTAATGAGTCGAGATGAAATCATCGAACGTTTCACAATTGAACGTATAAATGACTCCCCGGCAACTTTCGACAGTGAAAAACTCGAGTGGATGAACGGTGTTTATATAAGAGATATGGATACTGAACGCCTTATGGATCTGCTTATACCATTCATGGAATGCGCAGAGTCGGAAGGTGGAATGCCCGACTCAGTAAAACGGCCAATTAATCGAAATTATCTCCGTGAACTTGTCCCACTAGTCCATGAACGTCTCAAACTTTTAACCGAAGGAACTGAGATGCTGGATTTCTTCTTTTCTGACAAGGTCGAGCCAGCAGCAAAAGACATACCAGGTCGAAAGATGGACGTGGGCCTCACCATCGATGCGGTGGCGGCCGCGCTTAAACTATGCAGAACAGTTTCGCCATTTGAACCTGACCAACTAGAAACAGCGTATCGGTCTTTAGCTGAAGAAATGGGGCTAAAACCAGGTCAACTGTTTTCACCTATACGAGTTACCACTACTGGAAAAACATTTGCCCCGCCACTGTTCGATACCATGGCAGCTATTGGTCGAGCAAGGTGCATAACCCGAATGGAACATGGTCTCGAAATACTTAAATCAACTCAATAATTCAGGTTGACTAAACATTTGCACCTAAAATCTCATTGACCGTAAGACACACCAATACCTATACTATTAGTCAACTCATCTGCACTTCAGATGATTGTCCGAGCGGTGACACATTAATCTGTCACCTAATAATGAATTAGGAATTTCTTTGGTAGAACTACGAATCAACGATGGTGAAAGTTTCGAGGGATTTCTGCGTCGCTTCACCAAGAGAGTGCAGCAAGAATCAATAATTTCTGAAGCCCGACGACGGCAACATTTTGAGCCGCCCAGCATCACTCGAAAGAAAACAGCTGCTGCCAAGAAGCGCAAGAGTGTTAAAGCAACTTTGAAAAACATGTAAACATGCCCGACAAGCCAGATGGGCTGAACGGCTACCTTTATTCACACCTCGGATACTCCGGGGTGTTTTTTTTGAAATTGGCATAGAGGTTTAACAATTCACAATAATATTCCCGTGATTTTGGTTCGGGGAGAGGCGACAATAAGACAACTTATAGTGACTCAAGTTTTGACTTCAGGTGTTAAGCATCCAGGGAGGTTAAGCCATTGAAGTTCGGAATCGTTGTCTTTCCAGGTACCTGGAGCGAAAAAGACACTCAGTATGCAGTTTCAGATGTACTGGGGTATGAGTCGGATTACATCTGGCATGACGATGACAATTTGGATCAATATGATGTCATCGTACTGCCTGGCGGATTCTCATACGGAGATTTCCTGAGATGCGGAGCGATCGCACGCTTTTCTCCCGTCATGGAGGCAGTTCGCATTTTTGCAGACAAGGGTGGTCCGGTCATTGGAATATGCAATGGGTTCCAAATTCTTTGCGAATCGAATCTGCTACCCGGTGTGCTGATGCGGAATGACCACCTCGAATTCCGTTGTATATGGACGGATTTACGAGTAGAAAATACATCGACCATCTTCACTTCAAAAGCGACCGAGGGACAATTACTCCATATCCCCATGTCTCATGGTGAAGGTAATTACCAAGCTGACGAAGAAACAATTAGTCGTCTCGAAAACAACGGTCAGGTAATTTTTCGCTATTCCGACACTTCCGGGAACGTAACCTCTAAGATCAATCCCAACGGTTCTGTCAACAATATAGCGGGAATAATTAACGAGCGAGGTAATGTTCTAGGGATGATGCCTCACCCGGAAAAGGCCAGCGAAAAACTTATTGGTGGCGATGATGGAAATATAATTTTCAAATCCCTGATTGAAAACACAGTAAATTCTTTGAAATGACTGTGTTTTGCACTATTAAAGTTCCTCGCAACAAGGGAGCAGAAGGCCCATATGACAGTAAGCCAGCAAACACTCGATGAAATTGCCTTGAGCCGAACCGAGTACGAAATGATTATTGACAGGCTCGGTCGTGAACCAGCTCCGCTCGAGTTAGGACTATTCGGAGCTTTATGGTCTGAGCACTGCGGGTATAAGCACACTAAAGCTCTACTTCGAACTCTTCCATCTTCGTCCAAACGTTTGCTAGTCGCCCCCGGAGCAGAGAACGCCGGCGTTATTGACCTTGGTGACGGTTTGGCTATCGCCATGAAAATTGAATCTCACAATCACCCGTCCGCCGTTGAGCCCTTCGAAGGGGCGGCCACTGGTGTAGGAGGCATCATACGGGACATCTTTGCTATGGGAGCTCGACCAATAGCGTTACTCAATTCTCTAAGATTCGGGCAACCTGATAATGCTCGAACCCGCTATTTATTGAATGGAGTGATAGGCGGGATATCGTCCTACGGTAATTGCATCGGTATCCCCGATGTTGGAGGTGAAATATTTTTCTCTGACAGTTACAACGGTAACCCCTTGGTCAATGCCATGTGTGTTGGATTGATTGAAAATGGAAAAGTGGCTAGCGCTTCAGCCAGGGAAGCTGGCGACTTACTTTTTCTGGTAGGGGCAGATACTGGTAGAGACGGGATACACGGCGCATCAGGATTAGCTTCTAAAGGCTTTGAAGAAGAAGCTGAAATGCGATCAGCAGTCCAAGTAGGAAATCCATTCCTTGAAAAAGTACTCATAGAAGCCTGTATGGAAGCACTTGAATTACCGGGTGTGGTAGGCCTCCAAGATTGTGGAGCCGCGGGAATAACTTCTGCTGCAATCGAAATGGCAGAACGTTCTGGAATGGGGCTAAAGCTATTCATAGACCGAGTTCCCAGGCGAGAAAAAGGCATGACCCCATATGAAGTGATGCTTTCAGAATCACAAGAGAGGATGCTAATCGCAGTAACCCCAGGCGGAGAAACACAGGTATTTGAATTGTTTGACAGGTGGGATCTTGACGCAAGCGTTATTGGCGAGTTTGAATTGGGCAATAACGTAAAAATATACGATGAAGGCGAACAAGTTTGCAGCACGCCGGTGATAACACTCACAGACTCACCGGAGTACAAATTAGCAAGCAGTAAACCTGCGTGGCTTGACGCACTTCAAAAAGTTAATATGAATGCGATCCCAATGCCCAACATGCCTCCGATAAAGGTGATGTTAAAAATGCTTGGTTCGCCCAATATAGCTTCCAGATTTCCCATTTATCAGCAGTATGATTATCACGTTCAGACCAACACAGTTATAGAGCCGGGGGGAGATGCTGCGGTGTTACGGCTGAAAGGCTCTAAAAAAGGCATCGCCATTTCGACGGATTGCAATAGCAGAATCTGCTACTTAGATCCCAGTATCGGCGCATCTATCGCCGTCGCCGAAGCATGCCGCAACATTTCTGTCACTGGCGCAGCACCAATTGCACTCACTGACGGCTTGAATTTTGGGAATCCAGAAACTCCAGATGTTCAATACCAATTAACGGAATCGATCGCAGGTATAACTCGCGCTGCTGACGCTTTCAAGATACCGATTGTTAGTGGCAACGCTAGCATGTATAACGAATCCTTGGGCTCTGCTATATTCCCCACGCCAATCATCGGGTCACTTGGCCTACTCGAGGATGCAGAAATACACGCCACGGTCGGATTCAAATCCCAAGAAGATATCATCGTTTTGATCGGAACCGATTCCTGCTGGGATGAAATAAACGATATTGCCGGGAGTGAATACCTTGAACTGATACACGGCAAAGTTGAAGGTCAGCCTCGTTTAGACCTGGATCTAGAAGTACGAGCACAAGAGGTTTGCAGAAAAGCAATAAAAGCAGGGCTTGTTACCTCGGCTCATGATGTCTCCGATGGAGGGATCGCGGTAGCGATAGCCGAGTGCTCGATTATCGGAGGAATTGGTGCCGTCATCACCAAAGCTCTCCCAAAGCGCTGGGATGCAGGCATGTTCGGTGAGTCTCAATCACGAATACTTTTAAGTTTGGATAATAAAAACATAGACCAACTCGAATCGATAGCTCTATCACACAACGTACCAATGACCATTATCGGTTTTGTAAAAGGCGATAGCCTCGTGTTTGGGGATTCACTTTCTATCCCATTGACGGTTGCCTCAGAAGCATGGCAAAACGGATTCAATTTAGCTACATCGGAATAATTTTCCATGATTCCAAGCTATATCGATATTGAGGCAATATTCGACCACTATGATGCCGTATTTTTTGATGCCTACGGCGTTCTAGTTGACGGTATCGACGCACTCCCTAATGCTGAACAACTCCTAAATATAATGAATGCGTCAGCAATGAATTATTTCATTGTTACAAACGATGCATCAAAGTCCATTGAATCGCTATCAAATAAATTCCAAAGCCAGGGTATGAGAATCCCTGTTGAACGAATTGTTAACTCGGGTTCATTGATTTCTGGATATTATCGGGATGAGGATCTTGTGGGACGTCCGACACTGGTCCTGGGAACAAAAGATTCCAGAACATATGTATCAGGTTCATGTGCGAAAATATTGAGCTTAGATAGTAATAGCGAACCCGATGTCATACTGTTCACTCACAGTAGTCCGTATGACTGGGAATCCACGCTCAAGCATCTACTTAACCTTGTGTCAAAGAGATTCAAACAAAAAAAACCCGTACGTATGGTTCTACCCAATACAGACTTCATATACCAAGATGGCAAGGCTGATTTTGGGATGGGAGCAGCGGCATTCGTAGAAACGCTTGAGGAAGCGCTTATGCGCTTACACGGAAAACATGAGGTCCTACGAGCAGCTAAACTGGGAAAACCTCATCCACCAATATTTACCGAAGCCATGCGCCGTGCCGGATCCAACAACGTTATTATGATCGGAGACCAACTTGAAACGGACATTCTAGGTGCAAATAATGTGGGACTAGACTCCGCCGTTGTAACTACAGGAATTAATAAGCGATCGAATCCTAAGGAATTTAAGGATATGCCGGATGACCTCACTCCTCGGTACATCCTCACCTCACTGGTATAAAATTACACTTCATAAGAAATATACAAAGGAACGCGAGTGCGACTGCACTCGCGTTCCTTTGTAGCAACACAATCCCCCAAAAAATGCCAACCTACGTTTACAAATGCAATCATAACGGTCATGTTTTTGATCTGATTCAGAAATTCAATGACGAGCCAGGAGCAAATTGCCCGACGTGTGGAAGCGAAGCACGCAGGCAGATCACATCACCGACCGTGATCTATAAAGGATCTGGATTTTACACAACAGATTACGGATCAGGCTCTAACTCGAACAATAAATCACAAAAGGATGACACATCCAAAACATCCAAATCCTCATCGTCTAAATCAGAATCTGCAAAATCCTCTAGCTCTGATTCAACAAAAAGTAAGTCAGCAGACACTAGTGGGAGTAGCTCGAGCCATTCACATGGCGCGGGTGGGCACACTCACTAAACCGTTTAAAATCCTAAATGCGTTCCGTTATACAACGTGTCGATCAAGCAGCTGTTTCTGTCGATGGAACAACCGTCGGGCATATTGATCAAGGACTTTGCCTTTTCATAGGTATCACTCATGATGACACTGAAGAAGACATCAAATACATTGTGGATAAGACTCTGAACATGAGAGTGTTCCCTGAAAAATCAGGGGTGTCGGGTTTCGACCAATCAGTACAAGAAGTAAACGGCGGATTACTACTGATAAGTCAATTCACTCTCTACGCGTCAACTCGTAAAGGCAGGCGGCCTAGTTTTATCGATGCAGCCCATAAAGATGTAGCGCAGAGTTTATTCGAGAAAACTGTGCAAGCTTTTCGCTGTAGTGGATTACACACAGAGACTGGGGTTTTCGGAGCGTCAATGCAGGTAAAAATCGATAACGCCGGACCGTTCACAATCCTCTTAGATTCGAGTGATAGAAATAGGCCCAGACGGCGATAAACACAGATCCCAACGCATTGAGAATAATTTTTTAGGCGGTATTGAAATACCTTTCCCGCCATCCGGAACCAACACATCGAATCTAGGTCTATGACGAAATCCACAACATGTAGCTATAGACAAAAGGTGTTTTAGCGAATCAGGTTATTTTTGTCTGATAGTCAAGTGAAATATCGAGTGCCATAGGTGAATGAGTTAGTGCTCCAATTGAAATGAAATCGACTCCAGTACTTGCAACCTCAGCAACATTTGCAAGCGTAATCCCACCAGATGCCTCAACGATGCATTGGTCAGAAATTTGAGCAACAGCAGACCGCATATCATCTGGATGCATATTATCGAGCATTACAATATCGGCACCGGCACTAGCTGCCGATATTGCTCCTTCAACCGACTCAACTTCAACTTCAATTTTCAGCGTGTGCGGAGCTGTTGAACGTGCCTGTTTTATCAATTGTTCGAGTGTGTTTCCTGTACTTCTAAGTGCGGCAATGTGATTGTCCTTGATAAGCACACCATCACTCAGATTCATCCTATGATTCCTCCCACCTCCAATATGCACAGAGTATTTATCGAGTCTCCGAAGTCCTGGAACAGTTTTTCTGGTGTCTACAATAGAAGCATTAGTTCCTTCAACTGCGGATACATAAAGATCCGTTAGGGTAGCTATACCACTCATACGCTGTAAAAAATTGAGTGCAGTCCTCTCGCCGCTAAGTATCGAGGCTATTGATCCCGAGACCGTCGCTAAAGTCTTCCCAACAGCTAAACGATCACCGTCTTGTAAACGACAAACGAATTTCAAATCCGGATTTACACGTTTAAATACAGCATCCGCTATGTGTATTCCGGCAAGAATGCCCGGTTGTTTTGTAACAAGTGATGCAGTGGCTTCAAGATTCGGTGGAATCAATGACAACGAAGTGGCATCAGACCCAACTGCATCCTCTGCTAGCGCACGATTAATAATTGCGTCTAATTCACCGGGATCTGGAATCATATGGATTGCCTGATTGAATGCCGTCCGATTGTTTTAGCCGGCCATTTCCAGCATTCGCTCAAGTGCTACAAGAGCATTTAGACGAGTGTCGGGCTCAACCTCTATACGGTTTATCGCGAGCCCGGCCATTATGCCCTCAAGAACCCAAAGAACATACGCCGGGTGTATTCGGTACATAGTTGCACAGGGGCACACCACTGGATCAAGTGAGAAAATTTCCTTACTCGGATTTTCATCAGCTAGCCTGCGCACCATATTGATCTCGGTTCCGACTCCCCACGAACTCCCTGCCGGAGCAGTTGCTATAGTCTCAAGTATGAATTCAGTCGAACCGTATAAATCCGAGGCGGCAACTACCTCTCGTGTACATTCAGGATGAACAATAATATTCGTCTTAGGGTTACGTGCTCGCGCAGATCCAATCTGATCAACGGTAAATCGGGTATGAACAGAACAATGACCTTGCCAAAGCAAAACTTTGGTTCTCTTTATATCTTCGTTGGAAAGTCCTCCCATTGGCAAAGACGGATTCCACACGGCCATCTCATCCTCGGAGATACCTTTGGCAACTGCAGTATTTCGCCCGAGATGCTGATCCGGCAAGAATAAGATCTTTTCGCCACGATCTAAAGCCCAATCGAATGCTTTATCAGCATTAGATGAGGTGCAAACCAAACCTCCATTTTTTCCGCAATGTGCTTTTATAGCAGCAGCAGAATTCATATAAGTTATAGGTATGATCTTTTCCGTGGGTCCCAGAATAGAATGAAGGTCATCCCAACAATCCTGCACGTCTTGTGAAGTTGCCATATCAGCCATTGAACAACCAGCAGCTAGATTAGGTAGTAACACGTTCTGGTCTGGCAGAGTTAGTATGTCTGCCGTCTCTGCCATGAAGTGGACTCCACAAAAAATGATCCATTTCGCTTCCTTAGTTTCAGCCGCCATTTTAGATAACTTGTAAGAATCCCCAGTAAAATCAGCATACTGAATTACATCATCGCGTTGATAATGATGTCCCAGAAGGACTGCTTTGTCCCCTAGCTCCTTGCGGGCAAAAACAATTCCCTCAGCAATTTCATCAGGGGTAAGCTTCAAATATCGCGTCGGAACTTTCTGCCAGCGAACACCAGTTTGGAATTCTTCTTGGAGAGTCTTAGTCCGCAGGTTGCCGTCAGTCTGGCAAAATGCAGATTGCTCCAGTTCGCTAATAGCGATGGTCGTTTGCTTGCTAAAGGCAGTCGTCATGCGACCGGCACCTTTTCTTTTTTCACCTGGATCTCAACTAACTGCGCTTCAAGAGACCATGGTGAACTCTCGGTTATTTCAACCTCAACCGTCTGACCGACCCTAGGTTCTTGTGATATCGGATCGGATGTCGTATTTAAGTACACTAGTTTATCGCCTCTGCTACGACCATGCAGCCTGCCTCTCTTACGACCTTCAACAAGTACATCAAAACGACTGCCGACCATACGGGCGTTATTACGAGTTTGGATTTCCTCTTGGAGTTCTCCGACTGCAGCCTTGCGAGCCTTCTTAACGGACCTATCAATATCATCTTTCATTTTTCGAGATGCGAATGTTCCCTCCCGATACGAGTATTCCGAAACGTGCACTTTTTCAAATTCAACGTAGCGCAGCACGTCCATAGATCGTTCAAATTGTTCATCAGACTCGCCAGAAAAACCAACAATAAGATCTGTGGTCAGAGTGACTCCGGGAATCATATCCTTTATCTGAGTTATTTTCTGTAGGAACTGCCTGGCCGTATATCCGCGTCGCATGTTGGCCAATATCGTATCGTCGCCAGCCTGGAATGGAAGATTGATCATTTCACAAACTTTCGGAAGATCACGAACAGCTTCCAGTATCCTCACAGACATATCGTTAGGATGTGAAGTTAAGAACCTTATTCGCTCCAAACCATTGATCTCATGCACCGTAGTCATCAAATCTGCAAGGTCGATTCTTGGTCGCAGATCGTGACCATACGAGTCTACGTTTTGACCGAGAAATGTGACCTCCTTCACCCCACGAGCGACCATCATTTCCGCCTCATGAACAATCTCTGAAGAAGTTCGGCTTGTCTCCCTACCCCGCCGATACGGAATAATACAAAAAGTACAGAATTTATCGCAGCCATGCACGACCGGTATGAAGGAAGAAACATGAGGGGTCTCAGGAACCAAGCCGCTGAGACATCCTGAAGGGTCAAGGCCGTGCCGAACGCCTGCTAGTTCCAAAATGGGTCCAAACTCCTGAGGACCGGACCAAACATCCACATGAGGAAAACGACGTTTAAGTTGAGATTTTTCAGGTCCGACCATACAACCGGTCACGCCAATGATTTGATTCCCACTGTTCTTTTTTTCCTTGCCAAGCCTACCCAGCATTCCAGTGGCAGTATCTTCGGCCGACTGACGTACAACACATGTATTCAACACGAACACATCAGCCGCAAATGGATCTTCTGCCAAATCAAATCCCATTTGAGAAAATCCACTAGACAAACGTTCTGAATCAGAAGTGTTCATCTGGCACCCTACAGTCCACACATGATAACTAGGCAATGTTTATGTAGTCCGCTAATTGGCTATTGAGAAAAAAAGTATGGCTTGAATAGACTTTTCGTTTTTCAGCCATTGAAAAGAACATTATGCATTAAGGATATAACCGGTGCATCGCACATACCAGATCCTAGATCAATTATGATGCACAAACGATCCACTCAACGTTATTGTTCATCCATTAATAGTATCGCCCTAGTATCGCCCTGAAGAATTCGGAGTTATGAGTCTGTTGGTTAACAAACACCCAAAAATAGTGAATTTAGGTCTAATCGGATGTGGTGCCATGGGCTCAGAGTTGGCCAGGTCTGTACAGCGAGGAGAAGCTGGACCCGCAAGTATTATCGCCCTATTCGACCAATCTGCCTCAGCTAGAAATCGCCTATCCCAAGAATTGAACCGATGCCAAGCCACACCATTGATTGAGGCGAATACGATCTCTGAATTAACCGAAATCGATGAGATCGACTTGATTGTTGAGTGTGCTTCCCAACAAGTTGTGACAGATCACGCTGTGAATATTGTAAGCGCCGGCAAATCAATGTTAATCATGAGCTCTGGGGCAATGATAGAACCTGGACTAATGCAGATGGTCATGGCATCCGCTGAAAAGTCAGGCGTTTCACTTTACATCCCATCCGGCGCTGTCGGTGGTATAGATGCACTCCGTGCCTCGAAACATCTGCTCGAAGAAGTTACTATCATTTCTAGTAAACCACCAGTCGCCCTTTCAGGTGCCCCCGGATTCGCTGGCTGGAAAGATGAGAAGATCGATAAACCTACAGTGATATTTCAGGGTTCGGCAGCAGAAGCTGTAGGTTTATTTCCTGCCAATGTCAACGTGGCCGCCACGGTAAGCTTAGCCGGTATTGGTCCCGATTCAACACAGGTCGTCGTCATCGCCGATCCGGACTCCCCCGGAAATGTCCATGAAATAAAAGCAACGAGTACCGCTGGGTTGTTTTCGTTCCGATTTGAAAACAGACCTCACGATACAAATCCCAAAACTAGCTTCTTGGCTGTTCTAGCTGCAGTGGAAACTCTTAGATCTATTTGCCAACCCAGTTTGCGCATCGGAACTTAAGGACCGCCAATTTGGGCAAGCTGCAGGTGTAATGGCGGAGGGTGCGGGATTCGAACCCGCGAGGGAGCTCAACACCCCCAAGCCGCTTAGCAGGCGGCCGCACTAGGCCACTATGCGAACCCTCCTAGGAAATCATCACAGTTGCGCCCTGCTAAATATAGCTTCGCAAGAACCCTTCGCAAAGTGCTTGGAAGGGGATTGTTCATGATTAACGTACATTCAGAGGACTTGACGAAACATTTATTTGACGAGACGACGTTTTAACAAGTAAATCACCAAAGGCCACATAACAATAGTAAGTCCAATCATATAAACAGCGGCCCATAAGTGAGTTATATCCAAGTGCCCTAGGGCAAATCCTCGGGCGATATGAACTCCGGGTGTAAGCGGCATCAACCAAGCAATTGGCTCGACCCAATCTGGCAGAGTCGAGAGCGGAAAAAATGACCCTGAAAAAAAATATAGTGGCGTGGCTATCAACGTAAACACGATAGTTAAAAATGTTGTATGAGGAGCTATCGCCGAAAAAAGAAAACCCATAGTTCCGAACAATACGCCCACCATTGCAGCTGGAATCAATATTCCGAAAGCAAGCCAACCATCTAACCAACCAAACGCCACGGCCACTGACGCTACACCTATTGTAGTCATGATCGATCTTGTAACTGCCCACAGCACGTCTCCGAGAGTCACTTCAACCACCGTGATCGGAGCCGTAAGAGCAGTCTCATAAACATCATTCTCTATACGGTTATAAGCATTCCACGAAGTCTCAAACAAAGCGTGAAACATTGCTGAGCCCATAATCAAACCTGGAGTAACAAACTCAGCATAAGAGTCAGCTCCATCAACTGCATTAACAAGTTTCCCAATTCCAAATCCCACAGCTACCAACACGATCACTGGTTCAACCAGGACCCACGTCATAACAAACTTCCAGTACCGTACAAATGCCAGCGCATGCCGTAACCATATTCCCGTGATGCTACGACGTCTGATATTGAAAATCTCATTTGATAGGTACGTCATCCATCTCTCAGTTCTCGTCCAGTCAATGTCAAAAACACATCTTCCAGGTTGCCGACTCGATAGGAGGTTCTAACTCCGTCTACTTCGTCTAACTCGGAAAGGTCAGGAGCAACGCCTTCTGCTCCCGTCACACTTATGAGAGCGCCGACCTCGCGAAAAGAAATTTCGTGTTTGTGTAGATAATCTCGCACACGCCTCAGGGAGCCCGGTGCAACTCTGACCTGCGCAACTTCTTTGGGAGCATGTTTAAGTATCATTTGATCGGGAGTCCCCTCATCAAGAATCTTGCCTTGATCCATGATAGAAAGTCGATCACACAAAGTTGCGGCTTCTTCCATGTAGTGGGTTGATAAGAGTACGGTCACACCTGAGTCCTTAAGAATCGCAAGTTCTTCCCAAACGCGATTACGACTTTGTGGGTCAAGACCTGTCGATGGTTCGTCCAGCACAATTACGGTCGGGCTACCCATCAATGAACGCGCAATCGCTAATCGACGCTTCATGCCACCTGAAAGCTCATACACATTCGCCTTCGAGCGATCACGCAGGTTAAAAAACTCAAGAACCTCATCTGTACGTTTTGCAGCACATGATTTGGACAGGCCTATCAAAAATCCATACAGAAAAAGATTTTGATAAACAGTAAGACCAGTATCAAGTCCGTCATGCTGAGTAACAACACCCATAATTGCTCTAACGGATCGGCTGTCTTTAATTACATCAATCCCGGCAACAGTAAGTGTTCCTGAATCCACAGGGGTGAGACCACTCAGCATCCGCATTGTTGTGGTTTTTCCGGCACCATTAGGACCTAACAGACCATAAGTTTCGCCTGGCTCAACGTTAAAAGTTATTCCGTCGACTGCTGCAATGTTTTTGTACTTTCTGTAAAGGCCTTCTGCCCGGATGAGACTGCCGGGGGTGGCATTTACCTGGCGATACCCATTCAATTGCGATTCTTCGGTCACGTTACCTCTTATTGGAGAAAATGTATGTCAGATTAAATATCAAATCGCTTATCCGGATGCTAGAGCACAGTACCGTCACCTGGAGTCTTTCCAATCCATACTTCCCCGCCTTCGAAGAATTCTTTTTTCCAGATCGGAACAATCTCCTTTAACCGGTCAACAAAATACAGACAGGCTTCAAATGCTGGTCGCCGATGAGGAGAGGCGACAGCTATTACCATGCTAGTTTCGCCAATATTGACTCGCCCAGTACGATGAGCAACCGCGATTTTCCCAAGTGACCACCTGCTCCTCATTTCACCGATGATTTCTGCCATCTTATTCTGAGCCATAGGTTGATAAGCCTCGTACTCCAAATATTTAACGATCCGCCCCTGGTTACTATCTCTGGTTACTCCAAGAAAAGTCACTATAGCGCCATCTGCATTTGTCTTCACAAATTCAGTCAACGCAGATGGGTCAAGATCTTCAGCAGTCAACAATACCCACTCAGAGTCATCAGCGATTTCGTCCGAGCCGCCACTAACCGGCGGGATCACAGCAATTTCGTCGCCTGAACTGACCAGATGATCTCTCGCCACATATTCACCATTCAATGCCAACATAACTGCAGTTCCAAGTTCAATATGTCCTGGAGCAGCCTTGCACGCAGCGTCAACAGCATCACCCACTGTCATGCCGTCGACAGCTAAAACCCGCACAACATCGGTACCTGCCCGTTCACGGATAGCAGCAAAAAAGAGAATTGAGATCTTAGATATATTGTTGGTCAAAGTAGAAAATACAATCAGCAACTAATGGTTCAATTAAATTAGGTTACCGCCGCATGAGCTCGAAATGGTGAACAAACATCAGATAATAAATAATCTCTAATAGACTTCTCTAATTAGCAATTCTAAGCGACTATGTAACGTAAACCCTTTGACTAATACCTATGAAGGTCAATACAATTTTACGTTGTAGTGCGTCTATACACGGCTCGCTACGAAACTTTGATTGAATAATTTTCGCTGGCAATAGACCAGCACGGAGTACTTTCCCGCATGGTTCGCATTCGCCTTCGACGCGCTGGGGGTAAAAAACACCCTTCCTACCGAATCGTAATCGCTGATCAACGAGCAGCTCGTGACGGCTCATTTATCGAACAGGTGGGCACTTATGATCCCTTCCCAGATCCTCCAGAGATCAAACTCAATGAAGATAAAATCAATAAATGGATCAAAAACGGGGCTCAGCCATCTGCCTCTGTAACAACCTTGTTGCAGATCAAAGGAATCATCCCAAAGGCTGCGACTAATGGCTGAAACATCCGACCGTAACGAGGAAGACACCCGTGATCTCAGCTACGATGACGGATCCTCTGTGGATGCTATGCGTGAAATGATTGAGTACATTGCCAGAGCGTTAGCCTCTAATCCCGATAACGTATCGGTAACCGATGAAGGTGATGGTGATCATATTTTTCTCCGCCTGTCAGTCGACGATGAAGACAAGGGCAAAGTAATCGGTCGTAATGGCCGGGTAGCACAGTCAATGCGATCTTTGTTACGGGTCGCAGCTGTAAAAACTGACACCCGAGTCAGCTTAGAAATCGATTAATCACTCTTCCAATGACCGGTTCATGCGAACGATCGGATTATTTGGATGAAACTCTAGTCGCGGCAGGACGAATCCGAAGGCCGACTGGAATTAAGGGAACAGTTTTAGTCGAGGTTTATTCAAATGACAAAAATAGATTCCGCGTTGGTGACGTTGTATCAATCAATGGAGCAGAACACAGAATCACAGAAACAGGGGTATCTGGTAAAGCAATAAAGTTGACTTTCGAAAACATAGATTCGATTGAAAAAGCCAATTTATTACGTGGCATGGAATTATCAGTCACAGCTGAGTCACTTCCGAAAAACCCACCAGGGGTTTACTACCATTACGAAATCCTAGGAATAGATGTCAACACCTTGGACGGAAAACCTCTTGGATCTATAACCGAAATTATCGAAACCGGTAGCAATGACGTGTTCGTGATTACACCTGGACACGATGAGCAACAACGTAGACCTCCGGATATACTCATCCCAGTAATTGATGGTGTGATCATCGAGGTCGATAAAGCGAGTGGAGTGATGGTTATCGATCCACCAAGCGGTTTACTCTAAGGCGCATAAAACTAGTAAGATTCGTCGTCGAGATCATAAAAGCACATCGCATGATGGGGGTCTGAATGTCCGGTCACTCAAAATGGAGCACTATCAAGCACAAGAAGGGTGCTGCCGACGCTAAACGTGGTCAACTCTTCACAAAACTGTCGCGAGAAATAATGGTTGCAGCACGTGAAGGTGATTCTAACCCTGAGATGAATTTCCGCCTTAGACTCGCTATTGACAACGCCAAGTCATTAAACATGCCCAAAGATAATATCGACCGAGCAGTAGCGCGTGGAGCTGGGACCGGCGGAGATGCGGTCATCCTCGAACAGATAAGTTATGAGGCTTACGGTCCGGGAGGCGCAGGGATTATTGTGGAAGCACTCACGGACAATAAAAACCGAACAGCTGCTGAAGTCCGAGCACAAATAACGCGCGCAGGCGGAAACTTAGCTGGCGCTGGTGCGGTTTCATGGAATTTTGAAAACAAAGGATTGATTACCGTAGAAGTTACAAATGGGGATCCAGATGACGTCGCACTGGAAATCGTAGACGCCGGTGCTGAAGATGTAGAAGTGGAAGGAAAAATCGTACAAGTTACAGCACCCTACGAAAGTTTTGCCGATGTTAAATCGGACGTGGAGGCTCTGCCTGGGATCAATGTTGAGAGTGGTGAATTGGCACTTGTGCCGACAACATTAGTTCCACTGGACGATAAAGGTGCAATGCAAACACTACGTTTGCTTGATGCTTTAGAAGAACTAGATGACGTGTCCAAAGTCTATTCAAACGGGGATTTCCCAAGCAAAGTCCTCGAAAAGTACGCAAGTGACGAATAATAGGCCAGTATCGTTTGAGCAATAACGCACCAATAAGTTCTAAGAATCTAACCAAGTTTTACGGAAAACACCGTGGAATATCGGGTGTAAATCTGGAGATCAATGAAGGTGAGGTGTTCGGTCTCCTAGGCCCCAACGGGGCAGGCAAAACGACCTGTATCAGAATTTTTTTAGATTTCATACGCCCCACCTCCGGCTCAGCAAAAGTCCTAGGTATGGATTCTCGATCGGAGTCGCTAGAAATACGGCGAAATACAGGTTACCTGCCAGGGGATTTCATTACCTATGAGAAGTTAACTGCTGAAGAGTTACTGCAATATTTTGCCAATCTGCGAGGGGGACACCTCAGTAAAGCCAGGGTACTTGCCGAAAGATTCGATTTAGACCTCTCACGGAAAATTGGTGAACTTTCTCGTGGCAACCGACAGAAAGTCGGCTTAATTCAAGCATTCATGAGCGACCCAAAACTACTAATTCTAGATGAACCTACAACTGGTCTAGATCCGTTGTTGCAACAAGAATTTCACGCACTCGTATTAGAGGAAGCTGCATCTGGCAAAACACTCTTCGTTTCCTCTCATGTTCTGCCAGAGGTCGAAATAATTTGCGATCGAGTCGGCATTATTCGCGAGGGATCTATTGTCGCCGTGGAAGAAGTTGCAACCTTACGAAAACAAACGGTAACCAAAATCGCAATCGAATTTGAAGAGGCTGTTTCTAAGGCTGATTTCGAGAAGATTGCCGGCGTGAGCGAAGTGGCAATTAAAGATCACCACCTGACATGTAATGTCACAGGGAGCCTCGATTCGCTGATTAAGTTGGCAGCAAAGTATACGGTCGTAAATCTGCAGTCTGGGCATCCAGCTTTGGAGGAAGTGTTCTTGACTTTTTACAACCAATCAGACGAGACGGCAAAAACGGCAGATTAAAATGTTACTCAACGTGTACCTGAAATCCCTGAGAGATTCCAAAAAGTCAATTATTTATTACTCAATCGGAACTATGGTGTTGGGACTATACGTAACCCTGTTTTATCCAACGATACGCGATTCGACAGGATTAACTGACTTTTTAGAGCAACTTCCTGAAGCAATGTTGGCGTTCATCGGAGATGCTGATACTTATACAACACCCGAAGGCTTTTTGAACGCAGAAGTATTCGGATTCATGGGACCAATGATATTTGGCGTATTCGCTATTATCGCTGGAGCGGGGACAATAGCAGGAGAAGAAGAATCACATTCTCTAGACCAACTGCTGGCCAACCCTGTATCTCGTAAAAACGTCTTACTGCAAAAGGCAGCAGCCTTGCTTACCGGTTTATTTGTGCTATCGATAGCACTATGGATCGGGATTATTGGAGGATCAAAAATCGCAGGGTTTGGACTATCGTTGATTGGCACGACTCAAGCAATATTCAGTCTATACGTGCTAGGTGGCACATTAGGTTTGATAGCGTTGTCAGTAGGAGCATCGACCGGCAAGAAAAGCCTAGCGGGCGGATTAACTGCGTCAGTGGGAATCATAGGTTTTTTACTCGATACCTTCCTATCCGTTGTAGAGGCTCTTGACCCTCTAAGGTTCATCTCAGTGTTTTACTATTTCAACCACAATGACGTGATAATAAACGGCATTAACCCTGTACACTGCTTCACTCTTGTAGCCGTGGTCGCCATCGTTCTAATCGTAGCCGTCTGGCGGTTCGAAGCGAGAGATCTGAGAAACTAATTACTCCCTGATATAAAGCGGTAATTAGACCATCAAGTAATATTATTTTTTACAGCGAATAGAACGGATTCAAAACCTCAATGTGTAGAACAACAGCCGGTCCCATGCTGACGATAATAGGAGTCGCCAGTGGAGCTCTGGGTATTGGACTGGCATTGGTACGGGAACGATTCGACAGGAAGGCAGATTTACGGGCTGCAAAAGAGGCATCGGAACAACAAGAACATACAGCGCTCAAGAAACCTGCAACCAAATCGAGCAATGATGATGATCAGTCAAGTTGATCGGCGAGTTCGGATGCAGTATTAACCGGCACTTTGCAAACATAGTCTTCGCAAACGAATGCTGTCGGCTTACCGTTCAACATTTTCTTCCCTCGTAGTAACGGTGATTGCTCATCATTAGAGACATCACATCTGGCTCCTGCTAGTACGAGATTCGGCAAATATCTGGAGCGAACTTCAGCGATCATTTCAGTCAAAATTGGGCTCTCATAATTACCGAGTAACACAATTTGACTAGAGTCGGTTTTCAAGAAATCAGCTACACTAATCCACGAAGTGACTGACAAGGGTGCTCGTCGAATTTGTGGCACTAATGCTTTGATCGAAGACTCTGCTTTTGACGCATAACTAGACTCACCGGTTAATAAACTTAATCGAAGTAACGATAAAGCAGCAATCGAGCCACCTGATGGCACAGCATTATCGAGGGTATCTCGGGGACGGACGATCAACTTCGAATGTTCGAGCGATGTATCGTAAAAAACTTCTGATTCCTGATCCCAAAATCGATCAGCCATACTTTCAGCCAAATTTTCCGCTGCTTCAAGATAAAAATAATCAAACGTAACTTCGTACAGTGTTATCAGGGCATCGATTAAATATGCGTGATCATCCAGATAGCCAAGAATATGCGAACCACCATCGTATTTAGAGGATGAATTATCCTTAGCCTTCCAACTATGGAGTAACCGACCATCAGCATCTTTCATGGCGGTTAATAAAAATCGAGCGTTCTTTTCTGCAATCCTTACCCAGCTAGGATTGTTAAATAATGCCCCCGCTTCTGCAAATGCCTTAAACATTAGAGCGTTCCAAGACGTCAAAATTTTGTCATCGATTCCAGGGGGGACGCGTCTTAATCGTTCCTGGAGCAAGATTGCGCTTATTCTAGAAATATCCTGTTCGAATACTTCGACTTCCAGATGATGTTCTCGAGCGAAATTTTCTAAACCGACAGGAACGTTGAGAATATTGGCCCCTTCAAAGTTACCTTCTTCAGTCACCTGCCAATACGTTTTGGCCAACAAAGCATCTTCAGCGTCCAAGATTAGATCTAGCTCACCTGGTGTCCAAACAAAAAATTTACCTTCAACACCCTCAGAATCTGCATCTGAGGATGAATAGAAGCCGCCCATTGAGTGGGTCATCTCACGGACGACGTATTCCAGCGTTTGTTCTATTACTTTCTTGAATAATGGCTTTTTGCTCATCTGGTATGCATGCACATACAGAGTCACCAACTGAGCATTATCGTAGAGCATCTTCTCAAAATGTGGCACCAGCCATTTGTCATCCACAGAGTAACGAGCGAATCCACCTCCAATTTGATCGTAAATACCACCTTGAGCCATCTTTTCGAGTGTGAGATTCACGACATGTGAAGCTTGAGAGTTACCTGTTTTTTCAGCGTAACGCAGAAGGAGTTCATAGAGCATCGGCTGTGGAAATTTCGGAGCACCCAAAGATCCGCCATGTTTTAAATCGGCATCACTCAAAAGATAGTCACAGCCTTTAAACATCAATGACTCATCAATTTCACCTTCGTATTTTTGAGGCGTGGAATTTCCTCTGATAACTTCGACCAATTGTTCACAACTGGATAGCAACTCTCCCCTGTTGTTTTTATACGCATCAGCAATGGCGTTTAACACTCGCGGGAAACCAGGTCGATTATGATGATCGGCGGGTGGGAAATATGTGCCACCAAAGAAAGGCTTGCCATCAGGTGTGATAAACACCGTCAAAGGCCAACCACCTGATCCCGTCATGGCCTGAACCGCTGTCATATAGATTGAATCTACATCAGGTAGCTCTTCCCGATCTACTTTGATATTTACAAACCCATTGTTCATCGTTCGGGCGATAAGTTCATTCTCAAAGCATTCGTGAGCCATAACATGGCACCAGTGACACGCGGAATATCCAATAGAAAGAATGATGGGCCTGTCCAGGCTCCGTGCAGTCTCAAACGCCTCATCACACCATGGATACCAATCAACCGGGTTGTCTTTGTGCTGAAGCAAATACGGGCTGGTTTCATTCGCAAGTCGATTGAACATTTTCAATTCTTTCTAAAGGTTTGAGCAAACAATAACTTGAAATTTTTATAACAAGCACGTTGTCACAACAAGACACAGAACTAAGAACCGATAAAAACTGGTTGTGTCCAAGCCCTCGTACCACGAGATGAATACACCGTTGCACGTACGTAACCATCAAGGCGAGTTGGTTTATAGGTCGGCGAATTTGTGGTGGATTCATATAACAGTCGACCATTAGAGCCTGTAAATAACGTCGTGTATTTGGCTTGAACCCCATCAGCCTCCGTTTCTGGGTCAATCTCTAACTTAATCTCACCGGTATTCGAAACCATGTCACCAATTGTTACGCCGGTAGAAGCGTAAAAATCGCCATCCGACATCGCGGTCAAAATACCGTCCTGCGAGAACGTCTCGGATTTAACCTGCACCCATCCCCTACCTGGATTTGAACGATCAGCAGCAAATTCATTTGTGTAGTGATGAGAATCATCAACTGCTATGCCCCAGACCTTCCGGCCGTTACTTAACAGCCGATCCCAGATTCCAGCTGTACTGGTTTTCCCACCACCACCATCATTATGAGTATTTGGATGACCGTTGAAAACTTCCATAAATTTATAACCTTCAACCTGCATCATCGCCCCGTCATCAAATGCCCATCGAAAATTCGGGTGGTTAATAGAAGCCATTCCGCCTGCAGCTATTATCCGCTCAACGTTTTCACGCATGGCTGTGACAATGTCGGTAGAATCGGAGGCCTCTACCAACTCGGTGATACCGTATCCATTAACATGAACCGGCCCAACTGACTGACGCGAGGTCACCTCTTCACCATGTACCAATAACGGCCATTTTGCTTTTTCCGTCTTGCTGCCTTCAAGTACCGTCAAGTGATTATGATCGGACAAGCAAAGCCAATCATATCCATGTTCGTGGTACCACTCAGAAACATGTTCTGGTGATGCATCTCCATCGCTATTAGTTGTATGAGTATGTAAATTGCCCTTGAGCCAAGTTTTTAAAGTCATAACCAGATAGTACAGACGATTTTGAGGCACGGACATCTTGACAGGCACTAAACATGGCAAGAGACTCACACAATGTCCCAATCTAAAATGGCAAGCAGCCCACAACTGCGCACTATGTTCCCAGACTATTGGCGTATCAACAGCCTAGTACGAGCGGAAGTGAGCGAATTGGATGATTCGATTTTAGATTGGACTTCAGATCGATGGGGATGGTCTGGTTGGTCAATCAGACAACAAACTAGCCACATGGCATCTGTCCCCGTCCGATGGTTGATCGGGAAATGGGCTGACCAACTATTCTCAGACAAATTACCGATGTCACCAACACGTTATGCAATATTCGATTCCAAACAACATGACCGCCGACTCGACGATCAAGTGTTCTGGCGCATTGAAGAAATATTAAGCGCATTAGACGAGGCAATATGCATATCAAAACGCGTGTTGATCAACACAACCATACAAAAAGCTCGAACAATGGTCGTCTACCGCGCTCCAAGTGATCAGTGGAACCTGATGCGAACAGTCCATCCAGACGGGATCTCTCCTGATCCCAAAACAGGAGCAATGATCCGCATGGATTTGGTCGCAACATTCAGGCATATCCAGAACGAGTTCTACACCCACATATTCAACGTACAACGCGCAAAAATCGCTCTGGGTATTGAACGGATAGTGAAGCTACCAGATGCTGGTTATCACAAAGCGATTGGCTGGGATTCGAAAATGCCGGCATGGAATGAAGCACGCTGACACAATAACAACTCTGGAATCAATCTTTTAACTAGATATATACCGGCTATTAACCTTAGAAAAACAAATTAGGAGTATTTGCAAATGTCAAAACGCAAAGTTTTAATCACCGGGGCTAGCGGATATATCGCATCATTGATGCTTCCCACTCTGCGAAATCATTTCGACCTAACTCTTGCGGACATTTCCGAAATAGACAGGGATGGTAATAAGGTCGAAGGTGTAAACATCGCTAACTTTATTGATCCCGACAGATCAAAATATGAACATTTATTCGAGAATATTAGTGGTGTGATTCATCTAGCGTTCAAGCCACATACCCCCAGGGGAGCCAAGACAGAAAATGCCCCAATAGATCGCTTCGACAATGAACACGAAAATATACAAATGGCTAACAACATATATCGATGCGCCTACGATGCCGGTGTTAGCAGACTTGCAATCGCCAGCTCAAACCATGCGGCTGACTGGTATGAGCATTCTTTAATTCACGAACGCAAAATGGATTTGGTTCGTCCAAGTGATTTTCCTGTTTCAGATAATTTCTACGGATGGGCGAAGGCTGCCTACGAACTACTAGCATGGCCATACGCATGTGGAATATTCGGCAGAAAACTAGAAACTGTATTGTTGAGAATCGGATTCACCAGACCAATCAAAGTAACGGATTACCTTTCCGACTCGCCTATGACAGAACAAACCAGTAGCGGAATGGCCGAATTTAAACGAAATCTTGGTGCCTATATAAGTCCTCGGGATATCACCCAATTGTTCAGCCGAGCGATTGAAGCACCAAACATCGAAAATGAACACGGCATTCCGTTTGTGATCGCTTACGGTTGTAGCGATAACACCCGAAGATTTTGGTCGTTAGAAACTGGCAGGAAATATCTTGACTACCAGCCAAAAGACGACACGGAAATAATCTACGCCAACGAGATTAGAGATCTGCTAACTGGAGATGGAACTGATATACGTGGCGGGAAAGTAGGCATCTAAACACACGAAACTAGGGTGAGACCGAAGAAATACTCGGGTGGAACAAAGATGTGTTCAGTAAAAGGAAAACTTACGTTTAATCATCTTGTCTTCACCGACCTTAGCAATGATCTGCTCGTATAGTTCGAAATCCCACTCGCCAATAAAGCTGATTGCAGTACCACGTTTTCCCATTCGTGCCGTGCGCCCGATTCGGTGAACATATTCTTCTATATTCTCTGGCATGTCGTAGTTAACCACGTGAGTTATAGTCGGGATATCTAGACCGCGCGCTGCAAGGTTAGTGGCAACAAGCATTTTCAAGCTACCATCGCGGAACGCAGCCATTACTCGGTTTCGTTCCGACTGAGACATGCCACCATGGATTCCCTTAACGGCGAATCCCTCGCCAGCCAGACCTTTCGACAAACGGTCCACACCGATTTGCATTTTGCGGAATATTAATATCTGAGACCCCCCGTCAAGATCATCAAGAATCTCTAATATGCCGTCCGCCTTATCTTGAGATGCAACGTCATAGAATATCTGATCGACTTCATCAACGGTTTCAAGGCCTTTCGTATCCGAGACCAGTTGTATCCAACGTGGATTATCAAGATAACGACGAATCAATCCTCTTATAAAATTTGGAATAGTTGCAGAAAAAAGAGCGGTCTGACGTGCACTGGGAGTGCTCTTCAATATGTATTCCATATCATCAGCGAAACCGATGTCTAACATCTCATCGGCTTCATCTAGGACAGCCATTTCCACATATCCCAAATCAAGTGTCCTGCGGTTCATATGGTCTTTCACACGACCTGGTGTACCCACAACGATGGCCATGCCCTGTTCAAGTAATTTAATCTGTCTGGCGATCGGTTCCCCACCGTAAACTGCTACGACACCTACCCCCCGGTCTCGACCTATGAGAGATAATTCTCGTTGAACCTGTTGTGCTAATTCACGCGTCGGTACCAGTACAAGTCCCTGGACTTGTCGAGAGCGAGGATCGACAAAATTACACATGGGAATTCCAAAAGCGGCCGTCTTACCAGATCCTGTTACCGCTTGAGCAACGACATCTCGACCCTCTAGAACCCACGGCATTGAGGCTTTTTGTATATCTGACGGGTGTTCATATCCCATGTTAAGAATGGAATTAACAATCGACTGCTTTAGTTCAAGACCTCCCCATAAAGCTAATTCTCTAGGTTCGATTGAAAATTTAGAATGAGCATCTGGTGGAGTTCCACTATTGGATCGGCGGGACTTCACTTTGCGCCTCCGAGATCGATTCGGATTATCAGCACCTGAACCATCATTATCAGTAATGGGCTTGGCATTCGATCGCCGAGACCATCCATCACGCTTCTTGCTGATACCGTTACGCTTTGAGCGACCTGAGCGTCCGGTGCTTACCCTAGCAGTATCTCTGGGATGATCGGATGACGCAGAGGGAGAATCCGTGGAATTTGAGCCACGTGCGGTACGGCTGCTTCCAGTAGTGCGGGAATTAGGTTCTACAGATGTTGATTTGTCGTTACGATCACCGCGACCAATGAGACCTTTCAGCCTGCCTAGATTACCCAGTGTGCTTTTGTCCTTATTAACTTTAACTAAATATTCGTAGCGTCAGTATATTGATTTTATCTAGTGTACGACTTACGGGCAGGTTTACGATATTCAGTAAGCATGGAACAGTATTGGTTAAACCCTGTTCAACCGTAAACAGGTAATTACAGCGAAAAATCAGGTACTGTTCGAAACATGAACAGCATCCTGAGAAAAAAACAAGTTACTTCGTCATTATTCCTATTTTCATCTGCGACATCCCGGTTTTTGCATTTTTTGTCAAAAAAATCGGTCACCATCATTTCAGCATTACTGCTCGGTCTATCACTTGTTTTAACGGGATTTTTAATTATTGAAAACCTGCTTTTACTGGCTTCGCTACAACTAATAACGCTTTTCGGTTGTACATTTATCTACGTCACCCTCGCCAGGAAAAATAGAGAGGTGACTGACCGATTATGGTCACTCAAAGATCGTCTTTCAGGAGAAGCTAGCTCAAGCAGAATCCTACAGGGTGTCAAATTACTAAACAGGGACGACTCGAACAGTGCAGAATCCCGGTTAGCAGTAGCAGCAAGGACAGCAACCAACTACGATGCAGTTGTTATTTTCGACCTGCAACATGCACACGGTGCCTTGATTCCCTCACACTGGAGTTACGCAGGACCCCTAGATAATATCGAAGCAGAATTTGAGCCTCTAACCGCGAGTTCGCCAGGAGCGTCAGCTGTTAGGCAAGGCTCAGCAATAGTACTATCAACCACCGATACACCGGCGGTTTCAATGCCCGCTTGGTCCAGGCAATCAGGATTCACTCAGGGCATAGTCTCTCCCATTTTTGACGGGCTCGACACTGTCGGAGTGATATATGCATTGAATAAAAAAACAACCGTGCCGACTCTACTGGAAATCGAGCAGCTGGAATTGATTTTGAGTTTCAGGTCCATGATTCCAAACAGCCAGACGCCCAGTATGTTCAAAGAAGGATTTCGAAC
>ENA-UPTF01000352-UPTF01000352.1-marine-metagenome-genome-assembly--contig:-NODE-352-length-33332-cov-8.653015_pt1 | contig 33332 bp, 21 predicted proteins | sample MGYA00238166_ERZ767019 | MGnify/ENA primary metagenome ERZ767019 (study PRJEB28930, sample SAMN06266391) | marine metagenome | isolation source: Sea water from 250 m depth | place: Atlantic Ocean | study... | reverse complement strand
CATTGCGATTATCTCTAGCGTTGATTTTAGCAGGCGCGGTCGGTAATCTGATTGATAGAATTCTTTTTGGTACTGTTGTAGATTTTTTTGATTTTATGATTGGTAGTTACCATTGGTATATTTTCAACGTTGCCGATGCATCAGTAACAATCGGTATGGTTTTATATATTTACAGTTCTATAATAACACAATCTGAAGTAAACCCGAAAACCGAATCGATATAATTGATGGTAAACCTTACCGTCCCGAGCAGCATTGACATGCGGCTGGATAAGTATTTGTCAGAACAACTTGTTGATTATTCTCGATCACAAGTACAGGCTATGATCCAGGATGGAAAAGTCATGATTGATGGTCGAAAGGAAAAATCCAGTTATCGACTGCAGGGTAGTGAAGCAATTGTTGTAGATCCCATACAATCCCAACCGTCTCCAGTATTAAATGAACCACAGGATATTCCACTGTCAATTGTTTATGAAGATGATGCTATTCTGGTTATCGATAAACAACCGGGATTGGTCGTCCATCCCGGAACAGGTGTAAAAGATAATACATTGGTTAATGGGTTGATGTTTTATACATCTGTTTTGTCCGAAATCAACGGGTCAACTCGGCCGGGCATTGTCCATCGTCTTGATCGGGATACATCTGGAGTGATGGTTATTGCCAAAACAAACCGTGCCCATCGTAAAATTGCTGAACAATTTGAAAATAAACTGGTCACAAAAACATATATCGGTCTAACCTGGGGAATATGGACAGAGAATGAAGGATTAATTGATGAACCGATCAAAAGAAAACGTTCTGATCCCACGAGTTTTACTGTAGATGAAACCGGTCGAAAAGCCACCACTGGCTATAAAATTGAACGAGCTTGGCGTTATATTTCAAATGTGCGGTTCTACCCAAAAACCGGCCGAACACACCAGATAAGGGTTCATGCGGCTCATATGGGTCATCCGATCGTGGCTGATCAAAAATATGGCGGCGGTGAAAACCGAACGAAGGGATTTTTACCTGAGGTTACCAGGGAATTGCAGCAAGTATTAACAATTCTTGAACGTCATGCTCTACATGCCATGAGCCTGGAATTTGTGCATCCTGAAACAGCAAAAACTGTTTCATTCCAAGCACCATTACCTAAAGATTTTAATGATACTATTACATTACTAAATGAAAAATATGACTGAATCGGTCAAGAGCATAATTCAGGGATTTCTTATTACCCTTGAAAAGGAGCGCGGATATTCAAAACTCACGATAAAAGCCTACAGAAATGATCTCAATCGTTTTTATGATTTCTTAAAATATTATCATGGCCAGAACAATTTTGATTTGGGTAGTATTGATCGCCAAACAATCCGTCACTTTCTCGGTATGGAATACGAAAAAGAATATTCCACTAAAACGGTTGCTCGTCGCCTGGCTTCAGTGAAATCTTTTTTCAGATACCTGGTAAAAGCAGAAGTAATTGAAGATAATGTAACTATCCATGTAAAAACACCAAAAGTGCCGAAGAGTTTACCAAATTTCGTGAGTAAGAATTTAATTGAGACGCTGATGAACGCTCCGCCGGCAGATACAATCGCGGGTCTTAGAGATAGAGCTATTCTGGAATTATTTTACAGTACGGGAATTCGTTTAAGCGAGCTGGTCAATTTAAATATTGGTGATTTTCAGCCTGATAAGCAACTAGTCCGTGTATTTGGAAAAGGAAAAAAAGAACGTTTGCTTCCTTATGGTAAAGTTGCCGAATATTCTGTAGTAGATTATTTAAAAAAGCGTAAACTTAGTCTTAAACCTGTATTTTACGATAAACCATTATTTGTGAACTCTAAAGAAAACCGTATATCAGAACGGACAATCCAGCGCAGAATGAACAAGTACATCCAGCTCGTAGCTGATGGAAAGAGATTAGGCCCCCATTTATTACGGCATACGTTTGCAACACATTTGATGGAAAGCGGAGCAGATATACGAGCGGTTAAGGATTTGCTAGGGCACAGTAGTTTAAGTTCGACGCAAATTTATACGCATGTCCCAACTGAAAAATTAAAAAAAGATTATAAACAAGCACACCCGCACGGGTAAATTATCAATTATGGAAGAAAATCGTTTAGGAATGGAAAAAATTGGCCTATCGAACGTAAGGGACGTACATCGTAATCTTACTACAGAAAACCTTGTTGATCATATTGTAGATAATAAAGAAGGCCGGATCGGTTTACGCGGTGCGGCTATGGTGGATACAGGTATTTACACCGGTCGATCACCCGATGACAAATATATCGTTGATGAAACAACTTCAAATGATAAGATCTGGTGGGGCTCTGTAAACAGGAAGGTCGATGAGGACATTTTTAATGAGCTTTACAATAAAGCAACTGGCTTCTATAACTCCAGTAATTCAATGACGTATATTTTTGATGGTTTTGCAGGTGCAGATCCAGCGTATCGTATCGCTGTGCGTATTATAGCTAAAAAGGCCTGGCAGGCACATTTTGCGCATAATATGTTTATTCGCCCCGATGAAAAAGAACTTGAAGGCTTTGTCCCTGATTTCACAATTATTAATGCTTCTGATATTGAGGATGATGACTATGAAAAGCATGGACTAAATTCAAAAACATTCATATTGTTTCATTTGGGGCGCCGTATAGCGATTATTGGTGGTACTGAATATGGTGGCGAGATGAAAAAGGGAATTTTCTCTGTATTACACTATATCTTGCCGCAAAAGGGCGTGCTTTCTATGCACTGCTCAGCAAATACGGACAACAATGGGAAGAATTCAGCTATTTTTTTTGGACTTAGCGGTACAGGTAAAACAACATTGTCTACGGATCCGGATCGACGCTTAATTGGTGACGATGAACATGGCTGGTCTGATAATGGAATATTCAATTTCGAGGGCGGTTGTTATGCCAAAGTGATCAACCTCAATCCCGAGTATGAACCAGATATTTATAACGCCATTCGGAAGGGCGCTCTTCTTGAGAATGTTGTATATGATGAAAAAACAGGAGAGATAGATTTCACGGACGACTCAAAAACCCAGAATACCCGTGTGTCTTATCCCTTGGACCACATTGAAAATTCTCTTTTTTCACAGGGCCAGAACAGTGTTGCCGATCATCCAAAGAATATCATATTCCTGGCTTGTGATGCTTATGGTATTTTACCTCCAGTGTCTAAGCTTACGCCGGAACAAGCCATGTATCATTTCATTAGTGGTTATACGGCTAAGGTTGCCGGTACGGAAAGAGGGGTCACAGAGCCAGTGGCTACATTTTCGCCCTGTTTTGGAGGGCCTTTCTTAACATTGCACCCGTTGCGGTATGCGGAATTATTAAGGGAAAAAATGAATAAATTCAATGTCCCGGCATATTTGGTGAACACAGGTTGGGTAGGTTGCAATGCAAGTTCTGGTGCTGCAAGAATTTCTTTACCAATTACCCGGCAGATAATCCACGCAATATTAGATGGTAGTATCCTATCATCTGAATTCGCGGAAGATCCATATTTTGGTTTTCAAGTACCTATTACACTGGCCGATATAGATCCTGGAATTTTAGTACCAAAATCTGCGTGGAAAGATGAAAGTGAGTATACTAGTACTGCCCATATTTTAGTTCAGAAGTTTCAAAATAATTTTAAGCAATATGACCGGGGCGACGAGGTTGTGAAAAATGCAGGTCCAACCATTGATTAATAATGGGTATTTTATTAAAGGGAAACTTAGTTGGTTGGTAAAGTAGTAATACTTTATATTCGCCGGCTATTTTGTGAAAATAACAAAGAGGTGACAATTGAGTAGATTTACATTTACTTCGGAATCTGTGACCGAAGGCCATCCTGATAAAGTTTGTGATGCAATATCAGATGCATTGGTTGATGATTTATTAGAGCAGGATCCGGAATCTCATGTTGCTTGTGAAACTCTGGCTACTAAACAACTCGTAGTCGTTTCCGGAGAGGTACGTTCAAAGGGTACAGCAGATGTAGAAGCAATCGTGAAAAATACGCTTCAAGATATTGGGTATACGAACGAAGCCCGTGGGATGGATGATAAAGCTGTAAAAATATTAGTTAAAATGCAGGAACAAAGCAGTGAAATTGCCCAGGGCGTAGATGAATCGGATGATCACGAACAAGGTGCCGGTGACCAAGGGTTAATGTTTGGATATGCCTGTAAGGAAACGCCTGAATTAATGCCCCTACCTATCCACCTTGCACATCGATTTACAGAACGACTTGCGCATGTAAGGAAGGATGGAACACTGCCTTGGCTAGGTCCGGATGGTAAATCCCAAGTTTCGGTTGATTATGAAAATGGGCAGCCGGTATCAATATCAAAAGTAGTTATTGCAACCCAGCACGATGATATGCTTGCGGAATTCGAAACAGAATCAGCTGAACATGAGTTTGTAGAGGAAAAAGTGATTGAGCACGTAATAAAACCGGTTCTTAATGAATCGGGGTTACAGAATTCGGGCAGTTTCATTGTCAATGGTACTGGCCGTTTTGTTTTTGGAGGTCCGGATGCTGATACTGGATTAACGGGTCGAAAGATTATTGTGGATACCTATGGTGGTTACGCGCCCCATGGAGGGGGAGCTTTTTCCGGGAAGGATCCCTCAAAGGTAGATCGTTCAGCGGCTTATATGGCACGGTATATTGCCAAGAATATCGTAGCAGCTGATTTGGCTGATAATTGTGAAGTACAATTTTCATATAGTATTGGCGTTGCTGAACCAACATCGTTTTATGTAAAGACATTTGGTACAGGGAAAATTACCGATGATGAATTAACTGCAGTGGCGCAAGAAGTGTTTCCGCTAAAACCAGGGGCCATAATTGCGCACTTAGACCTTAAAAGCCCCCGCTATCGTGAAACAGCAGCTTATGGTCATTTCGGCCGTGAAGGCGACAACTTTACCTGGGAAAAGACAGATATGGTTGATAAACTAAAATCTGTAGTAAATGAAAGGAACCATTAATGGATACAGCTACAGTAGCTAATACCATTGTTGAAGAATTGCAGCATAAAGTTGCGGATATTAATCTTGCTGATGATGGTCGCAAAGCGATCGCTATTGCAGAAAAAGAAATGCCTGGTCTTATGGTGACTCGCGAAAAATACGGGCAAGAAAAACCATTGGTGGGTAAAAGACTTACTGGTTCACTGCACATGACCGTTGAGACAGCCGTATTGATTGAAACACTCGTTGAGCTTGGTGCTGATGTACGCTGGGCCAGTTGTAATATTTTTTCTACCCAAGACCATGCCGCTGCAGCAATTGCAGAATCAGGTGTACCGGTTTATGCCTGGAAAGGTGAGAGTTTAGAGGAATATTGGTGGTGTACACTGCAGGCATTAACATTCAATGGCAATGAAGGACCTGAACTAATTGTTGATGATGGTGGTGATGCAACATTGCTCATTCACAATGGGTACGAGCTTGAGGAACATTTCGCGAAGCACGGTACAGCTCCGGAAATAACTACAACAGTTAAAGAAGAACAGGTTATTGAGTCATTGTTGCGTGAAGTCCTTGAAAAAGATCCTATGCATTGGCACAAAGTGGTAAAAAATATAATTGGCGTATCGGAAGAAACTACTACGGGTGTCCATCGCCTCGAACAAATGGCTAAAGACCAGACGCTGTTATTCCCGGCCTATAATGTGAACGATTCTGTCACAAAATCGAAGTTTGACAATATTTATGGCTGCCGTGAATCACTGGCTGATGGACTGAAGCGATCAATGGATGTAATGGTAGCTGGTAAGACAGTATTGATTTGTGGCTATGGGGATGTCGGTCGTGGTTGTGTCCAATCCATGCGTGGTTATGGCGCTCGTGTATTGGTTACAGAAATTGATCCAATTTGCGCCTTGCAAGCAGCCATGGAAGGATACGAGGTAGTTACCATTGAGCAGGCGATACCGGAAACAAATATTTTTGTGACGGCTACAGGTAACCGCGATGTGATTACCCTGGAACATATGAAGGCGATGAATGATCAGGCCATTGTCTGTAACATCGGTCATTTTGATAATGAAATTCAAGTGGATAAGCTGAACGAAGATTCTAGCGTAAATAGGGAAGTGATTAAACCCCAGGTAGACCGCTATACATTTGATGATGGCCATGATATTTATTTGCTCGCTGAGGGACGCTTGATGAACCTTGGATGTGCTACAGGACATCCCAGTTTTGTGATGTCAAATTCGTTTACCAATCAGGTATTGGCGCAAATTGCCCTGGCAACTGAAAAACCTGAATTGGGCGTCTATATGCTGCCAAAAGAACTGGATGAAGAAGTGGCTAGGTTACACTTGGAACATCTAGGGGTGACACTTACAGAATTATCTGATGAACAGGCAGACTATATCGGAGTTTCTAAAACAGGACCGTATAAGCCTGATCATTACCGCTATTAGGAACTGAATTCTGTTTTGATTTTATGCCCCGGTAAACCCGGGGCTTTTTTTTGTAGTAAAGCTCATGAAAATTAGAGAATTTCTCTGGGGCTATCCCCCTTATAAATGGAACGAGATTACCTCAGCAGTTTACTGAATCTCTTTCGCAAGCGAATAAATAAAATTTTCGTTGGCCTGCTTGTTATTATTATTGCGGCCTGTGATTTCCAAAGTCCTTCCGATTTTGTGGTTCCAACCTGGTTTATTGATATCAAGCTACCGTTGGTTTCAAAACGTTTTCCGATGGGTGACTTGGTAGACACGACCAATTCTATATACCCAACGGAAGATTCAGCAGGGTTTCAGATTCTGTTCACTGGGTCTATTGATTCAGCTAGTACTGAGGAAATGGAATTAGGTGTTCGTTTTCCTGGTGGATATATGGAGCAACCTATAGAGCAAGAAGATATTGCTGGTATTGACGGTAGTTCTATTTCAATTCCATCAATTGCAGTTCCCTTCCCCAACATAACGCCGGTAATTGCCGCAATCGCAGCAAATAATATTCCTCCTATATTTGAGGATACATCTGGAATTCCATTTGAATTACCTTTAGCCGATGATACTATGAGAGTGATGTCGGCTGCCAACTATAATCAATATTTTGTTGGCCCCATGAACATTGTATTAGATTCAATATTTACTTTAGTTAATGATAATTTTCCAATAGGTATTCCTTTATCACAGCTTACTGCTTCTATTTCTGAACCAGAGATAACTATAGATACGCTGTTTATGGCAGACGGAAGTAATTATACCCCATATTTTAAAAATCAAGGCTATCCCACAAACTTAAACTGTTTTGCATACGTTGTAAGTATTGATGTTATTCACCCTGCTGTGCCTGATGGAAGGGATACAATTCAAACCATTGAAGAAGGTCTTAATAGTCCTGCGGAGGAAGGACCAGGCGCTGCCGATTCGATACGCTCATTGGGCTCTATTAATGAACCAATGGATTTAGAGGGAGGAGGTCTTGCGGACTCATTAGTAGTATTTACCTACGCTCAGTTAGACTCAATCCACCCAGATTCGTTAGCAAGATTTTACCCCATAAATGAAGGGGGAGATAATTCAATGTTTATTGGTTTTGAAATGAGTTTTACTATTAGTGGATTCGACAGCGCAGCAGTCAGTCTTGATTCATTTAATATTGATTTGACTACCCAATTAGCTGCAATTGAAAGCCAGTTAAATTTTTCCAGTTCTTTGCCTGAAATGGAAGGTATATCTTTTGATATAACACGCGCAGAGATGAAGGGTCCTAATTTTCTACCTGATCCGCCAGCTGAGCCTATTCCAAATATATTTAAAATAATTGATCTCCAAAGTACATTTCCTTGGGATATCAATTTTTATATGTATGTACCAAACTTCGTTTCTTCAGATAGCGTGCCACAAATTCTTATTAATGAATTACTACAGGATGATCCATTTTCAGAAACCATTAGTTTAGCCGGAGATTTTTTACAACCAGTGGGATCAGATGTTACAATTGGATCTATAGATCTAGATTTGCAAGTTTGGATTCCTGCGCAGCAAGCGATAATTCCATTAGATGGTACATCCTTAGGTGGTTTCGGTGGGAAAATACAATTTGGTTCATTGTTTTTTCATGAACTGAAGACCTTTGTCAATATGGATTTATCTGCGGATACAATGGAAATCGCTGGCTTTCCACCAGAACTTACCGGGATTGGGTTTCCAGGTCTGGAATTTGAATTCGAATTGTTCAATGAAATTGATTTCCCTTTAACGGTTGATATTCAAATGAAGGGAATAAAACCAAACGGAGATTCTATCGTATCTAGGTTAGATGCAAAACTTGGGAATCCATCGTATGTTCTTGATAATTATAGTATTAATGAAAATTTAGTAAAAACAAAAGTTCGTTGGAGTGACATAGGCAACGAGATATCTTTTTATGCTCCCGCTAGTGATTCCATGGCCATATGGGATACACTCATTCCACCTGCGCCAGGTGAGTTTTCAATTATTGATTTCTTTGGTTCAATGCCTCTGGTTGCTCATGCTGATATCAAGACGAGAATCGATGGTACTGCTGGAATAAAGGACACTGTATCGCAAATGTGGGGTACTTATAGTATAAAAATGCCATTTGAAGTGACCATGAATGCACCGCCATTCATTCCACCAACGGGAATTTCAAAGCTTCCTGTATTCAGCCCAGACAATAGAAATAAAATACGACATTCCCTTATACACTCTGAATTAGCTACGACCGTAGAGAATAGTTTACCATTAGGTGGTGATTTTGCAATTTTACTTTCGGATCAGCCTTTTTTTCCAAAGGATATAACCGATGAAGCATTAGATGCTTTTGTCGATACGATGGTAAATCAAGGTCAACTTGGTTGGGACTCAAATGATAGTTTATATATTGTCACCGATTGCGAAAGCCTAAGTCCGGCCGATAGTGTTATATATATATTTAATGTAATGAGTGATTCCAGTGAGTGCGTAAATGATGTGAAATATTTAGTAAAAATCAATGATGCTGGGATGGATACGGTAGTATCATATGTTGATACTCTATTCCGGGTATTGTTACCTAGTCCAGATTCTTTATACCAAGAAACAAATTCGGAAGGCCACAAGGGTCAAGTTGCCGTTCCGGGAATATTGAGTTACAGTAGTGTATTGGATACTGGAAGAATTTTCCTGCTTACCGATTATGGAGATCATTATATCGTACCAAGGTTTTCATTTAATCAAACAGGGGATGAAGGCGTGTTTTTTTCTAGGTACGATGCGATTGATATTAAATCTTTTATCACGTTTCGTGTGGCTAGTACTGGTGTTTTAGGACCTACAGAAAATGACATTGTGCTTATTCGACCAAATGGCGGTGAAAATTTTACGTTAGGAATTGAAGATACAATCATCTGGGCAACATATGGTGATGTCAGTACTTTTGATGTGCAATATGCTAGTGGTGCAAACCCCACCGAAGATGATTGGCAACCTATTATATTAAATTATGCGAGTAATGACTCGATAACAAAATATCTATGGACATGGCAATCTGCAGATAATCTTTATCGGGTTAGAGTTAAAGATTCAAATTCTGATCTTCAAGATATCAGTGGATGGTATTTTAGTGTTAACGCTGGTCAGGTAGTGAGCACTTCAGGTGGTAATGAAGTAATAAACAAGACTTCAGATGGTAATGAAGTGATAAATAATAGCAAAATTAAGAAGCCTGGGAAACTTAGCTGGTGAAGAGGATATTTTTATACTGTTCAATATTTATCATGGTTCAAAATATTGTTTTGGGGCAAATAAAACGTGATCCGCGGTCTGTAGCTATGGCCAATGCTTATGGAACTATTGCAGATGGATTTTTTGCTGTAGGATATAATCCAGCTATGCTTGCCTACCAGCAGGATAAACCCTTTATGCTGCAGTTATTTGGAGTTGATATGGGTATAGGGGGTAATTTTATCTCATTGCAAAATCTTAATTCCCTCAGTGGAGATACGATCTATGCGGCTGGTGAAAACCCAAAAAACCCGTATGATGATAGTAAGGATAGACTTTTTCGAAAGTTTGATGATGCTGGCGGATTGGCCTTTCGGCAAGATTTTCATTTGCCATTACCAATAATCAATTATTCTTCAGGAAATATGGCATTTACAAGTAACCTGGTATGGATGAGTAATTTTGTATTCCCAGTTGGTATTCTAGAATTATTATTTTATGGTAATGGCCGGCGACCTAATATGAACATGACCTTTAATGTCGAGGTATTTGGTGTCAATGAGCTCGGGTTTACCTTTGCAGTTCCATATGATCGATTTGCATTAGGTGTCACGGTTAAGTATTTACAGGGTCTATTCTATTTTGGCGTAGATCCAGATTCTAGTAGAGCCAACCTGGTTACCAGTGATTATCACCTCTATGGTTCAGGAAAATACCTATTTCGATTTGGTGTAGGGGGTAGTGGGATCGGCCTAGATTTAGGATTTGTAACTAAAGAATACAATGGGTTTCGCGCGGGTGTTTCATTAATTAATGCTCTTGGCGTAATTGAATGGAATAAACAGGGTTTAATGAGAGATATAGTTGCTGGACCAGATGGATCCATGGCCACAGATGATGATTTGTTTAATCCTTCTGCATTTTTAGGATTTCCTGCGATAAATGAATACCAGGCCATTTCCTATGAATACACCATTGATAGTGTTAATGCGGAAGGATTATCGAACCCAGCTGTTTTTACCAGTGAACCCTTCAAAGCGGTTGATAATGTGGACCCAGATGGTAAACCAAAGGAATTTAAAACCAATTATCCAGCGATTTTCCGGGCTGGTGGTTCTTACAGTAATGAACTATTTATTATTAGCTCTGATATTTGGACAGGTTTTGCTGATAAATTCTATGCCCATGCAGGCTGGCGCTGGTCTGTAGGTTTCGAGTTTTTAAAGTTTCCAAATATACCCCTTCGCGTGGGATTTGCTTATGGTGGTCCTACCTTCAAAGAACTTGGCTTAGGATTTGGTTATCATATGGGACCTATGATATTCGATTTCGGCTTTGGCTTCAAGAATGGGCTATGGGTCCATTCTATGCAGGGACTGAATTTATCATTGCAGCTAACAATGACCAGTTTTAAAGGTCGCAATAAAAAACCAGCAGTGCCAAGTAATGGTGATGGCCCTGCGCCATTACCGGAAGATGCTGCTACAGGTGAAGAACCAGAAAAAGAATCGGATTCTAATGGTGAATCATCTGAGGAACCAACACAGGATGCTGAAACGGATTCCGATGAATCACTTACGGGCGAAGAAAAGCAATAGTAGGCCCCCAATAGAAAACACTACATTACCGATCCAAGCAGAGAGCATCGGTTCCAATATACCTTTAAAGCCTAAGGACTGGCCAAACTTAATAAACGCATAATAAAAGAATATCACCAGAAAACTCATTCCAGCCCCAAAAGTAAGTCCACCACGTGGTTTAATAACTACTAGTGGTAGGCCAAAAAGCACCACAATCAGATTTGTAAATGCGAATGATATTTTAAAATATCTGCTTATTTCCCAGCGTGTTGTTTTCACGCCATTTTCTTTTAACTGTGCGATGCGCTCTGTCAATTCATTGTAATTAAGTTCGTCGGGTAATTTTCCCTGTTTCAATATGTCATCTGGAGTAAAATCGATCTGCATCAAGGAATCTGATTTCGGAATGGATACATCAATTTCGTAGCCATTTTCATCAAAAGTTCTGACAGAAAATTCTGACGCTGCCCACTGTGCTAATGAATCGATCCAAGTGATCTTCTTCGCATCAATACGTTTCAAAATGATACCATCGCTCATTGATAGGATCGTTACGCCTTCCGCACTTTTTTGACGAACTTTATATTTATCTAAAGCAATATGTATCTTTTCTTTTTTCTGCAAAAAGACATCATTATAAACATGCTTCATTTTACGGCGTGATTTCTTTTTAATGTATTTTTGTTCGATTTCAGACCGCACCTCATTGCCGCTGCTTACCACTTTATTTTCAAATTCAAATGATCCATAACTAATGATAATACCAATAATTACCAATGGTATTGCAATACGGTAGAGGCTTATGCCGCTAGATTTCATAGCGGTCCACTCGTTACGTTTGACTAGGATACCAATACTAAATACGGTCGCAATCAACATGGCCATTGGTAGCGCAATATTGAAGAACCAGGGGACCGTAAATACGTAATATTTTAATATAACCTTCCAGGGTACAGTATTATCAATAAAACGATCTAAATTTTCTATTAGATCCACGACAAGAAAAATGCAAGTAAAGCCCAGGATGGATATACTCAAAACGGTTAAAAATTGACGGATAATGTATAGATCAAGTCGTTTCATACTTTCCTAGATAATTTTCTTCAGTTGAATTTCTATATAATACGTATATTTCGGAATATATTACCCCAACCATTTTTAATTACACAGGATAGGAAATATTGACTGATTTAATTCAAACATTAGATAAAATATTGGCAGGCCTAGCATGCTTTTTATGGGCACTTCCCATAGTAATATTATTATTTGGCGGGCGCTGAAAAAAATGCTCTGTTTCCTTTTCAGGAATAATCTAGATGACATTACTTGTTTTTAATATAATTTTCAATCTATGAATCTTTTAAAACGGTATCCCCTGATTTTACCGGTTCTATTCGTTTTTTGTGGTAGTCTGGCCCTGGCTACCTCTGGATCTGGGGAAAGTCAAAGTGGGGTGTCCTGGGTTTCAGTATTGCCGCCTGTGGTAGCCATTGTTTTAGCATTGATTACCCGGCAAGCTCATTTATCCCTGTTTATGGGTATTTTGATCGGTGTTTGCATTCACACTGGAGGCATCTGGTCTGGATTAACGACATCCCTTGATACTTACCTGGTGAACTCTTTGGCAGGAAGTACGAGTCATACATCTATTTTAATGTTTACTCTAGCCTTTGGCGGTTTGATCGGAGTGATGTCTGCCAATGGTGGTTTAAAGGGGATCGTTGCTGCAGCATCTAAATATGCAACAAACAATTTCAGAGGTCAATTGGTCACAGCTTTTATGGGTCTGGTGATTTTTATCGATGATTATAGCAATACCCTGCTGGTGGGTAATATGATGCGCCCCTTCACAGACAGTGTCCGTATATCAAGGGAAAAGCTTTCCTACCTGGTGGATTCTACGGCTGCACCCGTAGCCAGTCTGGCCGCCATCAGTACCTGGTCTATTTTCCAGATGAGTCTCCTTGATAGCCCCTATAAAGCACACGGTATTTCGGCCAATCTTTATTTGACTTTTCTACAGAGTATTCCCTATTCCTTCTATTGCGTATTTACATTGGTTTTTGTTTTTGGTACTGTATTGATGCGTAGAGAGATGGGGCCCATGCATAAAGCGGAGACTCGGTCGCAGACTACCGGTGCCGTGTTGGCAGAAAATGCTCAACCCATGGTTGATGAATCTCTGGCTAGGGATTTTGAAGAAAGTAAACTGAGTCACTGGACTAACGGCTTGATTCCGATTTTGGCTGTGCTTGTAATTACCATTTGTGGTTTGTTTATTACCGGTAGTGAAGGCCTGGAAAATGGTTCCCCAAAGACACTCCGCAATATCATCGGAAATTCTGATGCCAATGCCAGTCTGATTTGGGGTTCATTCCTAGCTGGATTTATTGCCATTATTATGTCTGTAAGCGGAGGTCTGTTATCCCTGATAAAGGCCATGGATGCCTGGATCAGTGGTGTACGATCCATGGTTATGGCTTGCATTATTCTGGTGTTGGCCTGGACTATTGGAGATGTCTGTAATGATATGAAAACCGCTGAATATATTGTGGACCTTACCTCTGGATTTTTAACTCCTGTACTTCTACCTGCTGTCACATTTATTACCGCTGCAATTATTAGCTTTTCCACTGGTTCATCCTGGGCAACCATGTCAATCCTTGTTCCGGTTACAGTCCCAATGTCTATCCAATTAATGGGTGGTGACGGAAATCAAGTGGTTCAGGATCCTATCTTTCTTTCTACCTTTGCCGGTGTATTGTCTGGATCAGTATTTGGTGATCATTGTTCTCCAATTTCTGATACAACTGTTTTATCGTCCACAGCATCAGGATCTGACCACATCGATCATGTACGCACCCAACTTCCTTATGCTATAGTTTGTGGTGTGGTTGCATTGCTTGCAGGTTACATTTTTACCGGCTTGGGTATATCTTTGATTGTGAGTCTTTCCGTGGGTTTAGTTCTTGTTATAGGCGTTCTGAAAATATTTGGCAAACCAATTTTGAACGAGTAATCAATTCATCTTTTCAAGGTGTATTTTCATTCTATTTTTTACTTCTGATTTATAATGGTTTACTTTGAAAATCTAACTTCGCAATTCGCGTCCTTTATGTGGGGTTATCCGCTACTCATTCTAATGATGGGAGGCGGAATTTTTTTCACTCTTTATTCCCGTTTTACTCCCTTTAGGTTTTTCAAGCATGGCATTAAAATTCTTCTCGGTCAATATGACAACCCGCAAGATCCCGGCGATTTGACCCATTTTCAGGCATTGTCTACAGCCCTGGCGAGTACTGTCGGAATGGGAAATATCAGCGGTGTGGCAGTAGCCATAAGCATGGGTGGACCTGGAGCATTATTTTGGATGTGGGTCAGTGCATTTGTGGGCATGTCTACAAAATTCTTTACCTGTACGCTAAGTATCATGTTTCGCGGAAAAGATGACCGGGGTGATGTACAGGGTGGACCAATGTATGTGATAGAAACTGCACTGGGAAAGAAATTCAAGGCTTTGGCAATTTTGTTCAGTACAGCAGGGTTAATTGGCTGCCTGCCCCTATTCCAGGCAAATCAGCTGACCCAGATCATTCGCGATGAGATATGGAAGAATAATGGCTGGTTTACTGATTCTGTTTTAACAGGTAACTTGGTGGTAGGGATACCCGTTGCAGTTTTAGTAGCGTTAGTGATATTCGGTGGGATCAAAAGGATTGGCTATGTAGCATCTAGGCTGGTACCACTCATGGTTTCATTATACCTCTTGGCTGGAATATTTATCATGATTACAAACCTTGAACATATACCTGATATATTGGCGCTTATTTTCAGTGATGCATTTTCGGGAAAAGCAGCTGCAGGTGGTGTAGTCGGATCCGTAATTATCACTGGTGTCCGTCGAGCATCCTTTTCTAATGAGGCGGGTCTAGGGACCGAAGCAATGGCACATGGTGCAGCCAAAACCCGCGAGCCAGTACGGGAAGGACTAGTGGCCATGTTGGGACCTTTTATCGATACCATTGTGGTTTGTTCGATTACAGGGATTGTCATTTTATTATCCGGATTATGGCAGGGGAATGAAACCAGTGGCGTAACCCTTACGACCATGGCCTTCAGCCAAGAACTGGGTAGCTTGGGTAAAATACTGCTGTTAGTCTGCGTTTTCATCTTTAGTCTCACCACAATGTTCGGTCAATCTTATTACGGAAGTAAATGTACAGGATATTTGTTTGGCACCCGTTGGAAACAGAAGTATAATTTATTTTATGTCATTACGGTGATTTTTGGGGCCGTCGTTTCCCTAAATGTAGTAATAAATATCATTGATGGAGTTTATGCACTTATGGCTATTCCAACCATGGTTTCGGCTCTCTTGCTTTCACCACAGGTAATGAAAGAAGCAAAACGATATTTTGTAAGCTTAAAACAATGAGAAAACGACGACACCTGACAACCGAACAACCTAATCCCTTATCGGACGGGATTGATGATTTTTCTGTGCGCAAAATTTTGGATTTGATGAACAGGGAGGACCAGGAAGTGGCCCAAAAAGTTAGGGAAGCTTTGCCCGAAATTGAAGATACAGTAGAGCTAACAACATCTGCACTGCGGAATGGTAATAGAGTGTTTTATATGGGGGCCGGCACTAGCGGTAGGTTGGGAGTATTGGATGCATCCGAAATGCCGCCTACTTTTTCTGTCCCACCCAATTGGTTCACCGGTATAATTGCAGGTGGAGACGAGGCACTTCGAAAATCAATCGAGGGTGCTGAAGATGAGGCTGATGCTGCCATTAATGATCTATCCACCCATGAAGTTGGGACAGGAGATGTAATTATCGGTATTAGCACAAGTGGTGCAGCAAAATATGTTCAGTCTGCATTAAACTATGGCAATGAAATAGGATCGAAAACAATTTACCTAACCTGTACTACTAAACCATTTTATCCCGCAAATGTTGATATAATTATTTCTGTTGATGTAGGCCCTGAAATCATAACTGGTTCGACCCGGATGAAAGCGGGAACAGCAACAAAAATGATTTTGAACATGATTTCTACAGCAACAATGATTCGCCTGGGAAAGGTATATGGTAATTTAATGGTTGATCTGATGGCGGTTAATGAAAAATTAGTAGATCGTGGAATCCGTATTATACAAGATATTACAAATTTGGATCTTGAAAATTCCCGCAGAATATTAATAGCAGCAAAAATGTCCGTAAAAACTGCCCTTGTTATGGTTAAAAAAGATTGCAATTTGGACATTGCCGAAAAACTTCTTATGGATGCGAACGGTTTTATAAGAGATGTAATCGATTAATCCAACAGAGATAAGACTAAACTAAAAAGAATTTTATGCTTTCTATTTTCAACAAACCAGGGCCAAATATTTCGAAAAAAGAAGCCCGAACCATAGTTAGGGATGCATACGGGTTAGATTTGTCTGCTACAATTCTTACAAGTGAACGGGATCAAAATTATTTATTAAAGGAAAAAGCAGGTCCTAAATACGTTTTGAAGATTTCTCATGCTTCTGAATCGATCGATGTATTGGAAATGCAGCATGCCGCACTTGCACATATATTTTTGAATGACCCTGAAATGCAATTACCAAATCCAGTAAATACATTGGATGGTAAACTTATTTTTCGCCATAAAGCTGCTTCTAATGAAAATCATTATATACGTATGGTGGAATATGTTCCAGGAGAATCAATGAAAGACCTTGAAAAACAAACAAATGGTCTAATTAATGATCTTGGTTCTTTACTTGGCCGCTTGGATCTTGCATTACATGGGTTTGAACATCCAGCCGCTAGACGGTCTTTCCCCTGGGATGTGGCTCAAACACAATTCCTAATAACTAATCAGGACAATATTCGGTCCAAAGAAGATCAATTAATTATCCAACACTTCCTTCAGGAATATGAAAAAAATATTGTTCCGATTAGTCATGATTTAAACAGGGCCGTTATTCATAATGATGGCAATGACCACAATGTAATCGTTAATAATAATAATCGTGCCCATGGTATAATAGATTTTGGCGATATGGTCCACACTTATATTATTTGTGAATCCGCAGTCTGTCTCGCTTACCTAGTTATAAACAATCCTGATCCGATAGATCTTACCTCGGAGTTAATTAGGGCGTATCAAAAGGTATTTCCATTAACGGAATTGGAAATCAGTGTGATTATATATTTTATTTGCCTACGTCTATGCATATCAGTGACAATGGCAGCCTATCGTAAACAATTATTTCCTGATAATAAATATATTACAGTGACAGAAGATCAAGCCTGGGTTTTCTTGAGAAAAATGAAGCGCGTAGATCTGCAGAGCTGGTCGGACCAAGTTGTAAATAAAACTTTCCACTGAGGCATTATGCTTAACACCGAGAATATCAAGAAACTCAGAGACCAATATATTGGTCCTTCTTTCAGTCTTTCTTATCATGAACCATTGCATATCGTAAAAGGAAAAGGACAGTATTTATATGCTAGCGATGGTAAACAATATCTTGATGCAGTGAATAATATTAGTCATGTAGGTCATTGCCATCCTCGTGTTATTGCGGCCCTGGATGAACAAAACAGATTATTAAACACTAATACCAGGTACCTCCATGACAATATTGTTACGTATGCTGATGAATTGACCAATAAATTGCCAGCCAAACTGGATGTTTGTTATTTCACTAATTCAGGTAGTGAAAGCAATGACCTGGCCTTGCGTATGGCCAGGAATTATACTGATAGCAATCAAACAATTGTAATTGCAGGTGCCTACCATGGTCATACAAATGCCACAATTGAAGTAAGTCCGTATAAATTTGATGGGCCAGGTGGTACGGGATCACCAGATTTTGTGCACCAGATACCAATGCCGGATTCATATCGGGGAAAATTCAGGTCCAATAATGATGATATTGCTTTAAAATATGCTGATTGTGTCCAGCAAATCCTTGATGTTTTACATGATGAGAATAAACAAGTCTCGGCATTTATTGCAGAGGCAATATTGGGTTGTGGTGGCCAGATTATTTTTCCAGAAAAATTTTTAGCTGCAGCTAGTAAAAAAGTTCAGCAAGCCGGTGGTTTATACATTGCTGATGAAGTGCAGATTGGTTTTGGCAGGGTAGGGTCCGATTTTTGGGGTTTCGAATCAGAGAATGCATGGCCAGATATTGTAACAATGGGGAAATCCATGGGCAATGGTCATCCAATATCTGCAGTGGTGACAACAAAAGAAATCGCTCATAGATTTAACAATGGAATGGAATACTTTAATTCTTTTGGAGGTAACCCTGTATCTTGTGCTGTCGGAAAAGCCGTGTTGAAGGTAATAGAAGATGAAAAATTACAAGAAAATGCTTTCCAGGTGGGTGAGTATTTAATAGACCAATTAAATGATTTGAAACAAAGGCATAATATTATTGGTGATGTGCGGGGGCGTGGTCTATTTTTAGGTTTAGAATTGATAAAAGATCATGAAAAACTGAATCCTGCAAGTCTCGAGGCGGAAAAAATAGCAAATGATATGAAAGATCATGGAATACTTATAAGCACCGATGGTCCAGACCATAATGTTCTGAAAATTAAGCCGCCAATGGTATTTACCAATGATAATGCTGATCAATTGGTTAACACCTTAAATAAGTTATTAATGCAAGGTGATTTCGACTAAAAGCAAATGATTAAAACTTTTGTTAATATACTAGTATTGATAATAATCATATTGATTGCTTATTTCATGGTAGTTAACAAGAAACCAATTGATCAGCCTGATTGGGAAAATCCGGGAGTTTTTAGTATAAATAAGGAAGAGCCTAAAGCTCATTTTTTTCATTATGAATCTGAGGATCTGGTATTATCAGGTAATCCAGAAAAATCACATTATTATCAGTCCTTGAATGGACAGTGGAAGTTCCATTATGCATTGAATCCTGAAAGTCGACCATTGGATTTTATGAAAAGAGAATTTGATGTAACACAATGGGATGATATAGATGTACCAGGAAGTTGGGAAATGCAAGGCTGGTCTGTTCCAATTTATCTTGATGAAGAATATCCCTTTCCGCCTGAGCCGCCTTCAGTACCACATGATTACAATCGAGTAGGTAGCTATCGACGTAATTTTAATTTATCTGACGATTGGTTAACCCGTGATATTGTTATTCAATTTAATGGTGTACGATCTGCATTTTATTTATGGATCAATGGACAGTTTATAGGCTACAGTCAGGATTCAAAAACACCTGCCGAATTTGATATTACTGATTTTATTGTAACTGGTCAAAATACCGTTTCGGTACAAGTTTACCGTTTTTCTGATGGTTCCTATCTTGAAGGACAGGATACTTGGCGTATAAGTGGAATAGAACGGGATGTTTTCATTCGTGCTCAACCAAAAGTAAGGGTTTCTGATTTTACTGTGATAGCAGGTCTAGATAGCGCATATCAAAATGGTCAATTCGAATTGCTTATTGATTTATTTAATAATACATCTGACAGCGCAAATATTTTTATCCGCGGTACATTAACTAGATTAGATAAACCTCAGCTATCTGTCCTTTCGTTTGATAGAGAAATAAAATGTAGTAAATCTGATACAATATATTACAATTCGGTTATTGAGGATGTAGATAGATGGTCAGCAGAGACACCAAATTTATACAGACTAATGGTAACAATATTGGACTCTGATAAAAATATCATTCAAAGTTTTTCGCAGCAAGTAGGATTCAAAAAGGTAGAGGTAGTGAATGGAAATTTGCTTGTGAATGGGAAAGCTATAATGTTTCGCGGTGTTAACCGTCATGAATGGGATCCTGTGCGAGGGCGATCGATTACAGAAGATCTAATGATTAAAGATATCCAGTTAATGAAAGAGTATAACATAAACGCAGTAAGGACAAGCCACTACCCAAATCAAGTGCGCTGGTATGAATTGTGCAATGAGTATGGCTTATATGTCATTGATGAAGCAAATATTGAAGCACACGGTATGGGATTCCATCCCCAAAAATATGGCTTTATTGCTGATGATCCAGAATGGGAAGGAGCTTGGCTAGATCGCGGTAGATCAATGGTGGAAAGAGACAAAAATCAGCCTTGCATTATTATATGGTCAATGGGCAATGAAGCAGGAGACGGAAAAAATTTCAAAGCACTTTACAAATGGATTAAAGATAAAGATCTATCCCGACCAGTTGTATATGAACCAGCGAAAGACAGGGAACATACAGATGTGGTTTTCCCTATGTACTCAACAATTGAAAATATTTCAAAATATGCAGAAAAAGAACCGGCCCGTCCACTTATCCTCTGTGAATATGCTCATGCTATGGGAAACAGTGTTGGTAATCTTAAGGATTATTGGGAAACGTTCGAAAAATACTCGACTCTGCAAGGTGGTTTTATTTGGGATTGGGTAGATCAGGTTATTTTGAAAACAGATTCTAGTGGTAGGGATTACTGGGCTTACGGCGGTGATTTTGGTAAAGAGTTCACTTTGAATGATTCCAATTTTTGTTCCAATGGCTTGGTGGCAGCTGATCGAACACCAAACCCGCATTTTTTCGAAGTGAAAAAGGTTTATCAGCCAGTGAAATTCGAAGCAGAAAATATTGCCCGTGGACAGGTAAAAATAACTAATCAGTACGAATTTATAAATCTAGATCATCTTGATTTCACTTGGCACATTGCCGAAGATGGTAAAACAGTGGAATCAGGTAAATTGGGAAAGTTGGATCTGCACCCAAGACAGAGTACTGTTTTGTCTTTCAATCTTTCCAGTGTTGTTCCCAGACCCGGTGCAGAATATTTTCTCACCATACAGGCCAAAACGAATCGCAATTTACCGCTTATACAAAAAAAACATGTTGTTGCCTGGGAACAATTTAAACTACCAATTGGCCGTCCTAGTATATCACAAGACCCCAATGATTTGCCAGTAATTCATATTGCGGAGACAGATAGTAACGTAAGTGTAATTGGAGAAAGATTTCAGGTTTTTTTCAATAAAAAAACAGGTTATTTATCGGATTATATTTTTAATAATAGACAAATAATAAAATCAGATCTAATACCACATTTCTGGCGCGCACCTCTTGATAATGATCTTGGGAATAAGATGCACATCAGGACAGCTAGTTGGAAAAATGTAGATAAAGAATTAACCCTCAAGTATTTCCAGCGTTCCTTGTCAAATAATGTTGCCAAGGTCAAAGTAATTACCGAACATAAAACTACGGGATCTCGAATTACGATGATTTATCGAATCTACGGTAATGGTTTAATTGATATTCAACAGCAACTGAAAACTGGTAATAAAAGATTACCAGAATTACCAAGGTTTGGTATGAAAATGACATTACCAAAAGATTTCAACAAATTAACTTGGTTTGGGCGGGGACCGCACGAAAGCTATTGGGATCGGAAAACATCAGCAGCTGTAAAAGTTTTTTCCGGTTCAGTTTGGGATCAGACTTACCCTTACGTTCGTCCCCAAGAAACAGGGAATAAAACAGATGTACGTTGGATGGCCCTGGATAATGGAACTATTGGTTTGTTAGCCGTTGGCCAACCAACTTTTGATGGCAGTGTTCATCAATATCCATACAGCGACCTTGATTATGTACCTGCAGGTCGTCTTCATGGCAAACTGGATTTAAAACCAAAAAATCAAGTAGATTGGCTTATTGATTATCGCCAAACTGGTGTAGGAGGTGACAATAGTTGGGGTGCGCGACCGCATTTGAAATACACACTGGCTGGAAAATCAACTAGCTATGAATATCATTTTTACCTTAGACCCTTTGTAAAAGATGATGATCTTATGACACTTTCAAAATTGAAAATTAAATAGAATCAATTGGAGTAAAATATTGTGAATATTATTTCTATAGCATCTTTTATTATAGCAACGGCCGCAGTCGCACTTTTTACTTACATCCTTGTCGGGCGAATGAAGAAAAGCAAGAGTGCAACAGAAGAATATTTTACTGGTGGAAGGGCCTTAACCTGGCCGATGGTTGCTGGTTCATTATTACTTACTAATTTATCCACTGAGCAATTAGTGGGGCTTAACGGTGATGTTTTTGGGGATAAAGCTTTGGTTGGTGTAGCTTGGGAAGCTTTGGCCGCATTTGCAATGATTGCTACGGCACTAGTGTTTCTACCAACATATCTGGCTAGCGGCTTTACAACAACTCCTGCATTTTTAGAAAAACGTTTTGATAAAACAACACGATCAATGGTTTCAGGCTTGTTTCTATTTGGGTATGTAACAGTTTTATTGCCTGTGGTCTTGTATACTGGATCCTTGGCATTAATAACTATGTTCGGGTTGAATATGCCTCTTTATATAGTCGTTGCTATCATTGGTGTTTTGGGTAGTTCCTATGCAATTTTTGGTGGATTAAAGTCTGTTGCAGTGAGTGATACATTGAATGGGATAGGTCTACTTATTGGTGGTTTGGCAATACCAATTCTTGCTTTAGCTGCTTTAGGCGGAGGATCATTTTTCGAGGGTTTATTAACACTTGGCCGGGATAATCCGCAATATCTAGCTGTACTTGCTCAAGAAAATATAGATGGAAAAACTGTTACTGTTCCTTGGCCAACTTTATTCACGGGTATGATGTTCATCCAAGTTTTTTATTGGTCCACAAATCAAGTAATTGTGCAACGGGCCATGGCTGCCCGTAGTCTTGCGGAGGGTCAAAAAGGTGTCCTTTTTGCTTCAGGTATGAAATTATTGGGCCCAATTATGTTATGTCTGCCAGGAATAATTGCCCTTCATATGCCAGATTTGAATATTGGTAAACAGGATCAGGTATATGGAGCTGTTGTACGGCATGTCCTTCCAGATTGGTCTTTGGGTCTATTTGCTGCAGTGCTGGTTGGTTCCATTTTAAGTTCCTTCAATAGTGCGTTGAATAGCGCTTCTACACTTTTTTCTTTACAATTCTATCGCGGCTATATTAATCCTTCCGCTTCTGGTGAGGAGACTGTGAAAATTGGAAAATATTTTGGCGTGCTACTTGCAGGGGCTTCTATTCTTATTGCACCATTATTGGCCCAGATGGAATCCATATTTCAATATTTACAAAAGGTTAACGGTCTCTACAGTGTTCCAATCATAGGAATATTCCTTTTGGGAATAACTACAAAACATGTACCTGCTATAGCAGCGAAGGTTGGAATGATTGTAGGTATTTTATTTTATTCATTCTTCTCTTTTGTAAATATAAAAAATGTAATACCATTTTTTGCTAACACAGATGGTGATCTGCATTGGTTGCATGGTTATTTTATTAGTTTCCTGGCTTCTATTGGTGTTATGCTGATTATTGGATATTTAGCACCAAAAACAGAAGAAGAAATTGCCGTTAGTGAGAAAAAGATACCTGCGCCTGTAGATATGACGCCCTGGCCTTTGGCAAAGAAGGTATCCGCTGGAATTTTTGGCACTACTATAGCCATTTATTTACTTTTAACTGGGGCTGCAGGCTAACAATACCCATTAGTGGTAAATAATAAATAATTTTATGAAGCGCCGAGAATTTTTGCTTATTGGATCCTTATTGAGCTCAGGTGCAGCAATATTCCCCAGCGAATTATTTTCATATCCTGTTACCAAAAACCGACTACGGGTTGGTTTTATAGGCACTGGATTAAGAGGGCAGGTTATGATGGACTTGACAACGCATAGAGAGGATGTGGATATTCCTGCTATTTGCGATATTGATGATGGTATGATAAAAAATGCCTTAAACGTACTGAAAAAAGCAGGGTATCCTGAACCAAAAGTGTATAATAAAGGCGATGAAGATTTTCGAAATATGGTGAAGAATGAGGATTTAGATGGTGTATTTATAGCAACCCCATGGGAATGGCATCACCCTATGGCTGTGGCAGCCATGAAAGCAGGGAAGCATGTTGGCACAGAAGTACCTGCAGCTCTAACTGTTTCAGATTGTTGGGATTTGGTCAATACTTCAGAGAAAACTGGTAGGTTTTGTATGATAATGGAAAATGTATGCTATCGTCGTGATGTTATGGCAGTGTTGAATATGGTGCGTAAGGGTGTCTTTGGTGAATTATTGCATTGTCAGGGAGGATATCAGCATGATATAAGGAATGTAAAATTTAATGATGGATTAAAACCATATGGTGGTGGTGTGGAATTTGGTGAAAAAGGTTATAGTGAAGCGAAATGGCGTACAAATCATAGTGTAAATCGTAATGGTGACCTATATCCTACCCATGGACTCGGGCCGGTAAGCACCATGCTGGATATTAACCATGGTAACCGGATGGTCCATTTGACATCTACAGCAACGCAAACACGTGGACTGCATAAGTATATTGTGGATCACGGTGGCCCTGGTCATCCCAATGCAGCAATAGACTTCAAATTAGGCGATATCATTACTACAGTAATAAAATGTGCTAATGGCCAAACTATTATGCTTAGTCACGATACCAATTCACCTCGACCTTATAGTTTGAATTTTCGAGTGCAGGGGACTAAGGGCTTATGGATGAAAGATAGTCAGTCAATTTACATTGAAGGTGTAAGCCCTAAGAATCATCGTTGGGAGGAAGATAAAGCATACCTAGAAAAATATGATCACCCATTATGGAAAAGATTTGAGGATCAGGCAGCTGGCGCAAGCCATGGCGGGATGGATTTCTTTGTGCTTCGCGCTTTCCTTGAATCAATGAAGCGCAACGCAGAGCCTCCATTGGATGTATATGATGCGGCTAGTTGGAGTGTAATCAGTCCACTCTCAGAAAAGTCCATTAGACAAAATAGTGCTTCCATCAAAATACCTGACTTTACCAGGGGAAAATGGAAAACCAACAAACCTATATTTGCTTTAAACGATCAATATTAATTCATGACTTTAACGACACTTGATTGGACAATTGTTTTTGCATATTTCACTCTATCGTTAGCAGTAGGCATTTGGGCCTCAAAGCAAGCTGGAAAAGATACGAAATCTTTTTTCCTAGCCGGTCGCAATATGCCCTGGTGGCTGCTCGGGGTGAGTATGGTGGCTACCACATTTTCAACTGACACGCCTAATCTAGTTACTGATCTCGTTCGCCAAAATGGTGTCTCGGGAAACTGGGCCTGGTGGGCATTTTTACTAACAGGGATGCTGACTGTTTTTATTTACGCTAAGCTCTGGCATCGGTCTGGAGTGCTTACGGATATTGAATTTTATGAACTTCGCTATAGTGGCAAGGCAGCGGCGTTTTTACGTGGATTTCGGGCCTTATATCTTGGTTTGGTATTCAATGTATTAGTTATGGGTGCGGTTAGTCTTGCAGCAGTAAAATTTGGTGAAATCGTATTAGGTTGGCCTGGTTGGGTAACGCTCACAATTGCATGTTCAATTACATTAGCCTATAGCACCTTGGGAGGATTGAAAGCAGTAATTATTACAGACTTTGTACAATTTTCACTAGCCATGATAGGTTCCATATGGGCTATGATATATATCCTTGGTTTGGAACAAATTGGCGGTTTATCCAATTTGATTGCCCATGCGAATGTTGTTGATAAACTAGCACTTATTCCAAATCTGTCAGATCCAGATATTTGGGTGCCCATCTTGCTAGTTCCATTAGCAGTACAATGGTGGGCCAGTTATTATCCCGGGGCAGAACCTGGAGGTGGTGGATATATCGCGCAACGTATGTTTTCTGCTAAAGATGAGAAAAATGCTGTTAGCGCTACCCTGTTTTTCAATGTAGCACACTATGCGTTGCGTCCCTGGCCATGGATATTGATTGCTCTGTCCTCGCTAATTGTATTTCCTGAATTGTCAGATATACAAAATGCATTTCCTAATTTACCCTCAGACAAACTCGGCCATGATGTAGCTTACCCTGCCATGCTAACATTACTTCCCACAGGTTTACTGGGACTTGTAGCTGCTTCCCTAATTGCAGCATTTATGAGCACTATGTCTACTCAATTAAACTTGGGTGCTAGTTACCTAGTAAATGATTTCTATCATCGCTTTATAAAACCGGATGCTTCTGAAAAACACCTGGTAAATGTGGGCCGCTTATTTACCGTATTATCAATTATTCTTGGAGGTGGTTTAGGCCTTTTCTTAACCAGTGCTGGCCAGGCATTCACTTTATTGCTTATGATTGGCGCCGGTACGGGAATGATTTATATCCTGCGCTGGTTCTGGTGGCGGATTAATGCTTATACAGAGATTGTGGCCATGGTTAGTTCATTATGTATTGCTTTTTATTTTAATTTTATCGACCAAAGTTTTGCTGGGTGGGAGAAAATTGTTATTGGTGCAATATTAACCACTGTTGTGTGGATTGTAGCCACATATTTTACACCACCGGACAATGAAGAGACACTCCAGAACTTTGTGAAAAAAGTGAATCCTGGTGGTCCGGGGTGGTCAAAATATTCCCAAGGGGTATCTTCTGAACCATGGCCCGTACCAAATGGGATACTTTGTATGATTTTAGGCTGTACCGCGGTTTATAGTGTACTTCTTGGTGTTGGCCAATTGATTTATGGGGAACCATTGGGATTAATATTAATCGGACTCGCTGGAGTTTCAGCTTTTGGTTTAACCCGCTTGTGGAAGTAAGCAGTCCCGGGAGGATCTGCCTCTTTGGAGAACACCAGGATTATCTTGGGCTACCAGTCGTAGCCATGGCCATATCACTTCGAGCTAAAATTGTTGGTCAAAAGCGCGAAGATCACCAAGTTATTATTCATAAACCAGATATCAATGAATCGGAGAAGTTTTCTCTCGATGGATTATCCTATACTAAACAACGGGATTATTTCAAAAGTGGAATAAATATCTGTATTGGAGAGGGGCTCGTTTTTTCCAATGGCTTTGAATGCGAAATTACTAGCAAAATTCCTATTCAGGCTGGTGTTGGAAGTTCATCAGCAGTTATGGTGAACTGGATTCAATTTTTATCTCAAATGGCAGATGACCCAGTAATTTGGAATGAGAAAAAAATAGGCGAGCTAGCTTATAAAGCAGAGGTATTGGAATTTAATGAACCAGGTGGTATGATGGATCAGTATACTGCCAGCATGGGGAACATGATTTATTTAGTATCCGAACCAACTATTTCCATTAAATCCCTGAACCCAAGTTTGGGGTCTTTTGTATTAGGAGATTCTTGTGAGCCAAAGGACACAATGAGAATTTTACAGCGTTGCCGGGATGCTCGGGTTAAAATTATCCAGAAACTAAAAGGAAAAACCCCAAATTTTAACATTCATACTAGTGAAGATATTGATTTGTCATTCTTAAATGAAGAAGAGAAAAATATTTTCCGTGGAACAATTAAAAACAGGAATATTTTGAGAAAAGTATTACCCGAATTGATGAGAGAAGCACCAGAACTTGCTCTAATCGGCGCCCTTCTAAATGAACATCATGCTGTGTTGAGGGACGTTTTAAAAATCAGTACGCCTAAAATAGAAGCTATGCTTGATGCGTCTTTAGATGCCGGTGCATTGGGTGGTAAGATCACTGGATCTGGAGGCGGGGGATGTATGTTTGCTTATGCTCCAAAAAATGCTGAAATTGTAGCCAAAGCCATTGAAAAAGTTGGTGGTAAATCTTTTATAATTAGTTCAGATAATGGCACAAAAATTGTATAGATCCCAAAAAGGTATATTTTTTTATGAATAATCTTACATTACTGGTCATGGCTGCAGGAATGGGTTCGCGGTATGGTGGCCTCAAACAATTGGATGAAGTTGGTCCCTCTGGGGAAACCATTATTGATTATTCAGTGTATGATGCTATTACAGCAGGTTTTACCAAAGTTGTTTTTATCATTCGCCGGGATTTTGAGCAGGAATTCAAATCAAAGATCACAAATAAATTTAATGATAAAATCCAAGTTGAATTTGCTTTTCAGGATATTGGGGATCTTCCAAACGGTTTTTCGTGCCCTGAAGGCCGAGAAAAACCCTGGGGGACAGGTCACGCCATTTTATCTGCAGCGAAATTGATTAATGGTCCATTTAATGCAATTAATGCTGATGATTATTATGGTCGAGAATCATTCAAAACAATAGCAGATTTCTATGCCCGTGAAAGTAATGCCTTTACCTTGGTCGCATTTCGATTGGAAAATACATTATCTATTTTTGGATCTGTAACAAGAGGGTTATGCGAAGTTAAAAATGATCGACTAGTCACCGTTATCGAGACGGATGATCTTCGAAAAACAAATTTGGGGATTACTTCGAATAGAGATATTAATTTGAATGGTAATGAACCCGTTTCTATGAATATGTGGGGTTTTACACCTGTTATTTTTGATTATTTGCAAGAAATGTTCGTGGATTTTCTTGCGCAGCAAGGCGATGAAATAAAAAGTGAGTTTTTAATTCCTAGCGTGATAAATGACCTTATCCAATCAGGAAAAGAAAGTGTACATGTATTGTATAGCAATTCGCCCTGGTTTGGCGTTACGTACAAAAAAGATAAACCTTATGTAGTCGACCAAATTCAGAAACTAATTAACAATGGTTTTTATCCAAGAAAGTTATTTGGTTAGTAATTAGTTTATAGATTCTCAACATGATATTTACTTTTTTCCCAATATCAACTGTTTATTATAATTACATATATCGTTCAAGGAAATATGAGATAATATGGATCTAAAAGTTATCTGGTTAATTACATTTGTCGGAATTTACTGGGCTTACTGTTTATTTTGGGGGATAAAAGGTGCCCTAACGGCTAAGACATCTACTGACTATTTTCTAGCTGGGCGATCAATAAGTATCATTGTGTTTGTCCTGGCGGCAACGGCTACCAGCTTCAGCGGTTGGACATTTGTTGGCCATCCGGGAAAAATATTTAATGATGGTTTACCATATGCATTTGCTTCTTTTTACGCGTTAACTATCCCCCTTACTGGAGTTCTGTTCTTGCGGCGTCAATGGGCCCTTGGTAAAGCTTATAATTATATAACACCTGGTGAGATGTATAGCGATTACTATGGTGGAGATGCGATTCGTTTACTAACTGTGTTGGTTGCTTTCCTATTCAGTGTACCATATCTTGGTGTTCAGCTTAGAGCATCGGGAGATTTGTTCTATGTGCTCACTGATGGTCTAGTAAGTGCGAATTTTGGCATGTTTGCCCTTTCGACTATCGTCGTAATCTATGTGGCTTCAGGCGGATTGCGTTCCGTTGCCTACGTGGATTGTGCCCAATGTATTTTACTGGCCTTGGGTATCGTAATTCTTGGCGGTATTGCAATTCATTATTCAGGTGGTTGGACGGGCTTAATGAATGGATTGGGTAATATAGTCAAGCAGGATATTAGTAGCGGTAATAACTTAACACCCGCCGGTTATTCAAAATCTATTGCAATACCAGGTAGCATTCAATTTGTATCTTCAGGTTCTAAAGCAGTGGGTGGCACGTGGACAGGAATGATGTGTATGACATACATGTTTGCGCTAATGGGTATTCAATCTTCGCCAGCATTCTCTATGTGGGCCTTTGCAAATAAAACTAGTCGGGCCTTCCGCTGGCAGCAGGTAGTTGCATCCTCTCTAGTAATAGGAATAATTTTGTTTACATTTACTATTTTTCAAGGCGTAGGAGGTCGCGTCCTACTTGAAAATGGTATATTTTCAAGCGTGAATGATAAAAATCTCGTTCCCCAATTAATTAATTTGCTTTCTGATTCTATGCCCTGGTTGGTAGGCTTGCTGGCTGTGTGCGCATTAGCAGCGATGCAGAGTACTGGTGCGGCATACATGTCAACTTTTAGCGCCATGGTTACAAGGGATATTTATACTAAGTATATTGCACCAACGGCTACAGATCGTTTACAAAAACTCAGTGGTCGTATTTTTGTTATAATCGTCGCTTTCATGGCATTGATTGTGGCCGCAAATTCTACCCAGGCAATTGTAATGCTGGGTGGTCTCGCTGTGGCCTATGGGTTTCAAATGTATCCGGCATTAATTGGTATTTGCTACTACAAGGGATTTACCAGGCAGGGGGTTGTAACCGGGTTAGTTATTGGTCTTATCGCGGTGACATTAACAGATAAAACGTCAGCATGGTTTGGAGTGCCTTGGGGTGCCTATCCATTCACTATTCACAGTGCCGGTTGGGGAATATTTTTCAATCTGGCAACGACCATACTGGTTTCTAGATTTACCAAGGATAATGAGAGTACAGTTAATACAAAAGAGAAAAGACATCAATTTTTACAGGCTGTTTCTGCAATGAATCCGGAACGTAAAAAGAAACGTACACTTGCATGGATCCTGACGCTGATCTGGTTTCTTGTTGGTTTTGGCCCCTTTGCAAGCATAGGAAATTCGCTGTTTTCCGATCCCAATAACCCTGCTTTGTGGGTACCTTTTCAGATGCCGTCACTATGGGTATGGCAGCTAGTTTTTCTGTGCTATGGCATTTTCGTAATGTGGTTTCTTGCTTTCTATATGGGGTTTTCCGAGCCAATTGACCGGCAACGTATAGAAAATGCTAGATCTGAGATAAAATAGCCCAATACTGCAATCAATTATAAATAAAGTCAATTTTTTTGTTCTAGCCCTTTTTATTGGGACCGTTGGGCAAAGTCAAGATAGTACTACCACTAATCCTGATCCAGAACGATTTCGATCTGAGATTGATCAATTTATTCATTCAGATCAGGAATATATGCCAACAGATAGTGTAATTCTGTTTATTGGAAGTTCCAGTATTCGGCTTTGGGATCTAGATCAATATTTTCCTAATTATAACGGGCTAAATAGAGGGTTTGGCGGTGCTCACATTTCTGATATGCTGCATTATTTTGAAATAATTGTTAGTCCTTACCCTATAAAAGGGGTGGTATTTTATTGCGGTGACAACGATATCGCTAGTGGTAAAACTCCAGACCGGGTTTACAATGGATTTCTACGAATATACACTAAGATTATCCATCTTTTCCCAAGGGTTAAATTTTATTATATCCCTATTAAACCAAGTATAAGCCGCTGGGATAAATGGGAATTAATGAATCAAACGAATCACAAAATACTTATTCTTTCAAAATGGAATACTGCTCTTTATTATGTTGACACCGCCACTCCCATGTTACAATTAGAAGGGATCCCTAACCCGGGGTTATTTGTTGATGATGAATTGCATCTCAATACAGCAGGATACAGTTTATGGTCTCAAATCCTTAAGAATCGTATACATCATACATTTAATCCTAAGTAAATTATTTTTCTTAAAATTAAGTATATTTCATTAATTTCTTTGCTAAACTCGATTTATTAAGAGTTATTAGAAAAAAAACAAATAAAAATTATTACTAGGAGATAAAGTAATGCTAAGATTATCCAGTTATAGGGCCCTATGTATTTTCACTATTCTTTTGATTTTTGGCTGCGGCAAAAAAGAAAAAGAAATAGTTCTGATTGAAAGGGATGGGATACAGTATGAGCAGGGAGCGCAACAACCTTATAGCGGTAAAATGTCATCAAAATATAATAATGGTAATATGAAGACTGCAGGGCAGTATAAAGATGGCCTTCCTGTTGGCGAATGGAAATTTTGGGACCGAGATGGCACAGAATATATAGGTTCCGTATCTAGATATGTATTTCATGAAATACAAAGTGGTGAAACCCTTGAAAAAATTGCCACTGATTTTGAAGTAGATATCAATCAGCTTTATGAATTAAACGAAGATATCGATGAGAATACAGAGGATGATATTAAAGCAGGTCAGCTTATTGGCGTAAAAACAGCCACTGAAAAAGATGGCCAATTTCTATTCTGGTATGATAAACAGAGAATAAAGATCAAATCACACAAAGTATTTAATAATAGTAAAAGGAACGGCAAATGGACTTTTTGGCATGAAGATGGTAATATAGCAAGAATTAGTTCTTATGTGGCTGGTAAGAAAGATGGTTCATATGCATATTATTTTAATGATGGTTCAAAAAAAGAAGAAGGAAGTTGGAAAGATGACCTAAGAAATGGTCCATGGGTGAGATATACTAAAGATGGGAAAAAGAAAAAAGAAGGTACATACTCTAACGGTAAAAAAGATGGCGTATGGACTACTTGGAATGATAAGGGATTAATTGCTTCCAAATATCTATATGAAAATAATAAAGTTGTTGATAAATGGGCATTCAAGTATCAATTCTATAGTAATGGTAAAGAAAAGTCGCTGAAAAGCACACGAAATAATAAATTGGATGGCGAAAATTCTTCCTGGTATGAAAATGGTAATATGAAAATTCAAGGTACATATATAGATGGTAAAGAAAATGGAAAATATACTTCATATTATGAAAATGGAGAGGTTTTTGTAGAAGGAACATATGCAAAAGGTAAACCAGATGGTAAATACTCGATGTATAATAAGGATGGCTGGTTGCAAGTAGAAGGGGTGTTGTATGACAACTTAGACCATGGAAAGAAAACTTATTATAATAAAGATGGTACAATTCATAAAGAAGGGAACTATCATTATGGTCTAGAAAGAGGAGATTGGAAATGGTATCATTTAAATGGTCAAATATATATAATTGAATTTTATAAAAATGGAAAAAAAGATGGAGAATCTACGCACTATTATGAAGATGGCCAGGTATCTATTAATGGATACTATAAAGAAGGGTTGCGTCAAGGGAGAGTAAATAAATATCATGAAAATGGAAAAATATATTTGAGAACTGGACATCCTCTAATTGGATCATTCATACCAATAGGTCTAGTAACACTTATAGGTGTCTCATCTCAACATACATATAACTTTGGATGCGCTCCTAACGGTCCTGGACATGCAGTATGTATTGCAAATGATGGATATCAAATATTACCAAGAGATTCTGCCGATATTATTTTAAGTGGAAACCTAATATTTACCTCTGCGGTGACACAAACAAACATTACAACAACAAGTTTTGATTTAAATTGGAATACCTCAGGTAATTCTACTACAGAATGTAATTATGGAATAAATTCTGCATTAG